>Ga0181612_169765_pt1 | contig 16321 bp, 8 predicted proteins | sample HoacroProtozoa21_FD_119630 | JGI IMG/M metagenome (GOLD analysis project Ga0181612, IMG submission 119630) | Hoatzin crop microbial communities from Cojedes, Venezuel. Combined Assembly of Gp0051906, Gp0051904, Gp0051908
AACTAATACACGGACTGAGACACAACAAGCAAGATTACAAAAAAATTCCAGCCATCAAGTGAGTCAGTAAAATAAAATCCAATTAGTGAAGGTGGTGTAACAGCAGCTGTGGAGTTCTGTGGTTCATACTTGTGGGTTGGCTAAGCAATATTTGCATGTCAGGGCCTGTTTTTTATTATTACCTACTGACTCATAGACAGGGAGGGTACCAGGTCTGGGTGATGAGGGGATTAGCACTGCAGGGCACATGGTAATGCAGATGCAACTAGAAAGGACAAATGAAAAACGTCCCAAAGAAGAAATACAGTCCATACCACTGAGAAGATCCTTTATCAGACTTGAGAATACAGATGAGAAGCTGGACGCTTGCTCAAAAACCAGCACACTGGAAGGACAATGAAGCCAGACAGGATACAGTGGTCCAGCAGCAGACTAAACATTTGCAATCCCTTGCAATAGAATCCTCTGTGTAAAGCAACCAAGCAAATATTAGGAAATTAAAAAGCAACTGTGCTTTATTTAAAACAAAGGGGTTGCAACCAGAGTGGAATTTGGAGGGAGCAGCATGGTAGCTAAGGGTTTGGAATAGGCACCATGAAGTCCATCTGCTGCCATTAAACTTGACTGCAAGCTGTTGTTCACTAATTTATAAAAAGTTTCATCATTAAATAGCTAGTTTAGATTTAGATATATGCAGTCCTCTCAGTTTACTATCTAACATGAAATACACAGAACAGCAGACACAAACAGGAATGTGAAGTTCCCTACAGCTCACAAAATCAAATGACTTTCAGTTCCAGGCTTTAATCCACAGTCTTTCTTCCAGGTGGTGGCAAGGCCCAGATCCAAGATACAGTATGGCTTGCACCAGATGTTGGCACTCATGCAGGCCTAATTTTGGCAAGCAGGGGACGAGGCAGGGCATGGGATGCTGTGGCAGCCATTCTGGTGTTGGCTCGGTGCCTCAAGAGCATGGCAGCATTTCATGTGTGTGTCAGGCCTGGATACTTCTCTCAGTTATTCTACATTCTTGAAAGCAAAGCAAGTCCCCAGCTGTTATGGTATGGCAAAGCAAACTTTAAACAATCAAATGGGTATAGTTGACAGAAATACGTGAAAATGCTTAAATTTACACAAAGTCTGAAACTGTGTCTCTGCATACCTACACATCATGCACTTCAGCTTGTACCCACTCAGATAGGCAGAGATTTAGATGACAATGATGGTGGTGTAATTACAAGTATTTCTAATTTTGGCTTCTATGCAGAGTGGCACTGAGTCACGATATAACTTGAACATTTATACAACAAAATTAAATAATTCTAGAAATTCCACATAGCTTGCCTATCAAAAACCCATGAAATGAAGCTCAAGTAGTGCTCATGTTTGAATTAGCAGCATCATGCAAAAGCAGCTAGAGATTACAAGCTGAAGTGAGCAAACTGAATTGCTAGGCATAGATCATGTGCTGTTTTATTATTTGGTTATTCTCTCTTGAGCGGTCTGGATTGAATAGAGCAACTTCAATTCAGCAGCTGCTGACACGAAGCCAAGTAGTATTCCACTGCTTACAAAAGCATATGAAAAAGCAAGTAAAGAATCATGAAATGAAGACCCAAACCAATGTTCCTCCAAGCCAGCGCTGAGAGCACAGAGGGTAAGAAATTAAGGACTACCTGCTACACATGCAAAGGACAGGGAATTAAAGGCAGGCATTTCTGTTGACATAGGGCAAGGTGAGTTGACAAGGCATGCCTCAAGCCTGGGTAACCATCCAGGTGGTATGGAAACAAGGCAGGATGACATAATTTGCTAGTGTCTCAAATTTCAGTATTATAATCCTCACTGAAACTTTGTTAAGTCTTATTGGTAGATATGCCTTATAACTCTAATTTTAATAGGATTATGTGGGGATTGGCTCCCTAGAAAAAGTGTGGAAGGGAAGTAGGACACTTCTGAGAGAAATCCTTACCTAATGGACCCTAGTCAGAAGAGTGGATACACACCTTCTTACAGACACGCTAAAAGGCCTTATCCTGGGACTGATATGGCAGTGATCCAGGAAAAAAGACAAATCTTTTCATATTACTGGACATGCCTTGCATTTTAATCACTTGACAGAGGAAAGAGCCAGAGGTCCAAAGACAAAAGGAGGCACAGAGTGGGTTGGGGTTTTATTTGGTTCACTAGTCATGAATTAGCTACCTGAGATGAAAAAAAAAGCTTTAAATAAGAGATCATGTAACTAACGTTACTAACACCAGTTCTATTTCCAGGTGCATCAGAATTGCCTCAGATTAAGCCACTAATATGGCTCCATATTTACCCTTGTCCAATTTGCAGCAGAAACTTGTATCATTGGCTTTGTTACCAGGGAAACCGACTGCTAGAAAAGTGATGAGGTTTAGGATGAATATTCTCTGTTGTCTCTGTTGTGGACAAGACAGGAACATAAAATTATTTAATAATGGAATAAGGTGCACTAGTTGACAGTGCCTGATATCTTTTTATTTGGAAAAAAACAACTGAGTTCAACTCTGTGTTTGGAGATTACTGAAATGGTGATGTGAGCTCTCTAGCTAAGAGCCACCTATGAGCATCTGTTGTACAAGCAAAGGACGTGACTTTACAAAAGACCTTAATAAACACCAGTACTAGAACTTGAAGTGTCTTATCTGCAGTGAGTGTTACTGTTGGACGCTTAACTTTGAGCTAACAATTCTAAGAATAATTTTGAACAGTTTCTATTGATTGATGAATAGTTTCTATTGATTGAAGAGCATGTCAGTTGAATACTTTTCCTATAACAAATTATTGTTTATCCAGATATTGGATATTCATTAACACGTCCCGGCGCATTTAGCTATCTTTTTCTTAAGATTTTTACCTTAAGGGACCTAAGGAAGCCTTTTAAGTAGAGTTTTGCCTGCAGAAGCTCTGCTAATGGTGTTCCTCATAGAAACAATTTCAAATGAGGTGATGGTGGCAGGTTGAGAGCAGCATACTCTCTTTTCATAATAACTTCCTCTGTTTTTTCACTGTTCCCTCTGATAGGCATGCTATTACCTTGTAAATACTTTCACTTTGTATACAATACACCAAACCAGATGACCCAAAACACCTGACCTGAATGGTCTCGCTTAGTGGAGGTAATGAAAGCACATATGATGAACTGGTGAAAGAGTCAGAAAAATCAGAAGCTTAAAGATAGTGCTCTAATAACCTCTAAGTAAACAACAGAAACCTATGGATATTTTAAATCTTGGCTTGAAAGTCTGAAGATAAACGTAATTTTCAACCTAGGCTTATCAAGACCATCAGTTTCAGGGGTGCAGTCACTACTTGTTAGTGACAAGTATCATGCGAGCAAGGATGAAGAAGACTCAGGGATTTAAGAACCCTGTATATATGGCTATTAGGTCATCAAGAACATTTAAAAACACTGATGTTTATAGCTGAATTAAAGTCATATTTGCTAAATTTTTTTATATTTTATGCTTGCAAACTGTAGACACATAGAATAAAATCAGGTGTTGAAACTCTGTCCTTTCAAAAATATGCACTGGCGATTTTTTTTAACAACGTATTAAACAGGAGTCTACAAAGCACAGAGTTCCATTAAAATGTTTAGCATCTCTCTATAAACAAGAACAATAAAACAACCTGCATAATTTCAGCCTCAAAATACTTCAAGGAAAGCAACAGGAAAGAACAAAATCCATGCCTGTATGCTGCATATAAGAGTATGTTTGTACGTGTGCGTGCAAACATGCTGTGAAGCACCAACTTGATTTTATTAGATGGATCTCTGTACCAGCAAATTATTTCTACCAGAGAAAATTACAGAAGCCTTTGATTTGTGGTGCTAAGTAAAGGGGAAACTAATTAATTGCCAAGCCAGGCATTTTCCCTACACCGTTCTGTGCTTTCCATAAATGCCATGACGAGGTCAGCCATTTGAAAAAGGAATACACACAGCTTACAGAAGGACAAAATATAAAGAATGCTCCTCAGAGAGTAGTTTATGAACAGATGGCTTGAGTGGTGCTTGCAGCCTACCCACAAGAAACGGACACCTCCCATATGATTTATTTCCATACGAATCTGGCAACAATCAGCCTTGCCACACCCTCTAGAAATCAGATCTCTCAGGGAAAAAAATCCAGACCTTCACTTTGTTGTGTTTACTGAACTGATGGTCATGTCTAGAGCTATTAATCTTTATGTTCACAAGGTCAAATTTCTTTAAAAAACATGAATGGCCACAGTGTGTCAGAACAAAGGATCCTCTAGCCCAGGATCCTGTCTGTACCAGATGCCAACAGAGAATACTAGGGAAGGATTTCAGAACAAGGTGATCACACTGTATTGCTTTCCAAGTACTTTCCCTATTTCCACATCAAGAGATCATCTCTACATACATGGAAGCCCTCAGTGGATTTCTCTCCCCTGACACTCTCGAGCTTCCTCTTGATCCCCTGTGAAGTTTTAGCATCCCCAGAACACTGAGCTTGCCAGCTACCTTCTTCTAACGGCATCAATATAGGTATAAAAGAAGTTATACCGACACTGCTAGCGAAAAGGATTGACAAACAGCAGCTTTTCAGCTGCTGAAACAAGAATATGAAAACAGGTTGATTTAAACAGATTTCTATCATGTGCAATTGCAAAGCAATCAAGGGTTCTGAACAACGACAACTCTTTTAAAATAACAATTAAAAGTCAGGCTCAGCTTTAGCTGTCTAAAAGTTACATGTCTAATCTAATTATTATTTCTTTATGTTACATCTATAGATAGGAATATATATCTAGCAAGGCAATGTAAGTACCTTCTGGAGTAATCCAGAAAACTCAAATCTACCCTGTGATAGATGGTTTCTGGAAGTACCTAGGAAATCAACAAGAGCATACCTGTTCTTACAGCAACTCTTTTACTATATGCTTCATTCTTTAAAAAAAAAAAAAAAAAATATTGATTACCTAAAAAAATTCTGTTTGTAAAAAAATACCAAAATTGTTTCCTACTAAAACATTCCTTAAAACATTGCTGGGGCAGTGTCAAAAAAGCTATAGGATAAACCACTGCTACAGTGGAAGGGTGAAGTTCAGACAAAACCCACGCAATTAGTATTTAATAAATGTCTGACATAAGGATTTTTCTTTAAAAGAAGGATTAACTTTGGTTACTAAAGGAGAGATGATATCACTAGAAGCCCACTGTTGGAGCAATGTTTATAATGCCCTCATACTTAAATGGGTTTCCTTTAGTAATGCCACAGAGCAGCTGGCTTTCCAGAGATATGACAGAATCTTCTACTCTTTAATCGAGTACCTGAACGTGGTGGAACGTTCAGGAGAGGCTGTTCAGGTGCAGCTTATCTGGACTCTAGGATCTACATTTTTATACCCTGTATTAGATTTTTCTAAACAGGCTTTTATTTCTTAATTCCTCCCTTCTCCTTTGACAAATATTTGCAACTCAGCAATTTTGCAGCAGGTCACACAACAGTTGAATGTAAATCATTGCACAAAATCAGAATCCTGGTTACTTCATACTAGAAAAAAATTATTTAATTTTGCCCATCAGTTAGGCTAATATGTTATAATTCTCTGCACTTTGGGGTATTTTTGTCTTTCAGAACTATGGTTATGAAAGAAAATGTCTGAAAATAAATCTTTCCTTCAATACACAGGGTTATTTCATCAGACAGTGACAAATGTGTCAAAGTGTGCAACATATGAATCACCTCAATATGCAGGAGACTCAAGGTCCTTTTGCTTTGTTTTTATTCAAAGAGATTTTCAGATGAACACGTACCTTAAAAAATGTTTTATGCTTTCTATCCACTCATATATTTGTAGCAACACAACCGTTGCCATGTACATCTTAAAAAACAATTTGTTGCATAATACTGAAAAGCACGGCAGTTGGAATGATGGTCTGTATGTATTCTTCTTTTAAACATGCTGTTATTAAACAGTGTTTATGCTGAAAACAGACTACCTTATGAGACAGCAGGAAAGCCATCACCACCATGAGGAAATTAAATAAAATATTTTATTGTAAGAGATATTGCATACACTCACTATAATAAATAAGTAAATAAACACTTATATGTCTGTATGGAAAACAATATATTCACCACAGCAGTGGATACCGTTCAATTTGCCGTTGCACAATTTTAAATTAGGATTTACTTTACTGAAGCCTGAGTAATCCTTCTGTCAAACTGACACGAGACAGGAGTTCAGCTGACCCCTCAGCCTGTCTGGATCCCTTTGTACTGTTGGCCTGTTTTTCCTCTGATGCACTGGTCGCATGGACCACATGCAATGTGTGCACGTCAGTTAGTGCCCAGGTGCCATGTGGAAGCAAAGAAATCAGTTAACCTGCTGGGGACATGGAGATGTGGGATATCCTGGATGAAGATCGCCCCAGGCTCTCCCCTTTCTCCAGAGCAGATCTTCAGCAGCCATCCCTCAGGAGCAAAGCTGGAGAGAAACAACTGGTTCTCCAATCAAGTCTAGCCCTCTCCGCTCTCACGGTTGCATGAGCCAGACATCTCTCCCAGCTGCCATCCTCTAGGCTCTTCCATTCTAGATAACAGCAGAAATGCAGACAGGTGACCTCAAGGCCCTCACCTCTCCTTCTAGGTTGAAGATGTTTGATAACACCAGATGACTCTTGCACCACGGCAGCTGGACCTCGTCTCCTCCCACCCTGCCAGTGATGTGCACCAAGCTCTACATCAGGATCCCATGAGAGGTTCTTACAGTACTAACCACGTTTACAGGATGTTTATTTTTTCGCTTGAATGAATTGGCAAGATATTTTTATTTTGTTTATACAATACTAATCAAGTGCTGAACTTGAACCAACAGACTGTTTGAGGCTTTTCTTGGCTGTGCTTTCAGCGCCCACACCAGATCAGGTCCCTCTTCCTTCCTCATCTTTTTACACCTTGGATTCCTCACTTCTGCTCTCCTTCCCCAACAGACTCACTAACTTGTCGTTCCTGATCCAAAACAGAGCTGCAGAGAGAACTACCAACTCCAGACATCAGCTGGTCCCCTAACTTCACTCCTTTTCCGTGTTGGTGCTTTTTCTTCTGAAACTAATGAGAATTATTACCTGAAGATACATTTCTCCACCTCTTTGCCCCAGAAATTATTCCTTTTTTAAAATTAAATCAGACATCCACCTCAGCATAATCCATATTTTCTGAGATACTGAAAGAGATTTCAGCAAAACCAAAAGGCATTTTAGGGAACAGAAAAAAAGGGAGACATGAAATATATTAGGATGCTTTCAATCTGAAAATTATTGGTATGTAAAGAACTTCAGAAAGCTGAAACACAAGAATACCTGCAAAACAGTATTTTGCTTTAAAACTGTTATTGTCTGTTTTATTTTTACATCCCACTATAGACGAGGTCTGAAAACCTTTTCTTATATGCACGTGAGAAATATTCCCAAAGATACTCATTAGAGATATATTAGATGGTCACACAATAATGCAAACGACTTGGGAATTATCATGATGACAAAGAGAACACACTAAGCGTTGGAAAAAGAAAAATATATCTGTAATCATCCTAGTTACATATCATTTAAGATATATTACCACCTAAGCAGAAACTAAGCAAGCACCGTTTTCTGTGATTCCACCAAACAGATGTCAGTGTCAGGTTAATCTTTCTACTAATAAGTTTAATGTTAAGTGTCTTTACAATCTTTGAATACATATTGCATGCAAGCCTTGTAGAAATCAAACATTTATACGCAGGAAGCATTCAACAATAATGTCTGTTTACAGCACAAAATAAATTCAGTTAAATCTTAAAGGCTGCTTAAAATTATGTCAAGTCGCACAAGAAGAATTGGTTTTTCTTCTGTCTTCCAGAAAGTGTTTATTTTTTGGTATAAAAATTGAAAACAGATAGTTTTATGAGAAAACTGTGAATTTTGTTTCAAAAAATACTTCATGTGAGAGACAATTGAGCAATTAAATCTCCATTTTCAAGGTAATGGGCTCCCTAATGTTCTCTTTTGCTGAGCCATGAAAAACAATAGATCCTAACCACAGTGAATCAAAAGAGATGCAGTCTAGATCCCTCACGGAGGGCAGGAGAAGAAGCAATCTTATCTGATGACCAGTGGCATTTTGTTTAAGGCATACAAACAACCGTAAAGACAAATTATTGCTTTCTTTTATTCTTCACACCCAACACCATGAAGAATACCAGAGATTCATCATATTGCATCTCTATGTTCAGGCAATGGAGGAATGAAACCTGTGAGCAATGCCTACCACATCTGGAAAGGCGGGGCAGGAAGGATTCTTCCCTAACCGAAAATCAGGAAGCCATCTGAAGTTTTAAAACTTAATATCACAGCTGTAAAAACGTTGAGCAAGATGCTTAGGAATTTACTACATGTGATGTGACTAGTACCTGATTTGGAAGTCATTCACATACACCTCTGTGACAATACTAATGATCCCAGTCCTCTAAAAAGCGTGCAGTTATATGGCTTCAGCCTCAAATTGAATAATTCCTTTAGCTAATGAGAACCCCATACTGTTACCTTGGGGAATTGTAAAAGTCAACACTAAACGATCCATTTTATCTGTAATTCTGAAAGTACCAGTCAGGATTAAACTGTAATCATGACTTGTTATTAGATCAGTATATTTCTGACTAATGCTTGGCTGCAGGAGGATTTATCACAAGTTCAGTTACATCTAATTCTTTCCCACTTGGATTGCTCCCTGCAGAGCTAATCTGATCTCAGTGGAAGTTTATGGGAAATACAGCTACTAAAGTGACAGATGTACAAGTCTCATCTGTCCTTTCTGACCTGTATTATCTCCTTTTTTACTTTGCCTCAGAAGAATCCTTTTTTTTTAGGTTTACTTCTGCACTGCTTTTGGTTTGTATTCGTTTTCCTTTAGCTCCTCTATTTTTTTTTTTTTTTTGTGTGTCTAGCATTATTTCATAGCTTGCTCATTGTAGCACAAAGTTGAGGCAGATCATAGTTGCACCATACACCAGAAGAATATTCCCTCCTTTTTTTCAGGTGTTCGCATAATTCCCTGAGGAGATATCCTTTATAATGACTCAAAGCAAAGAACCTGAGATGCACTGCGAGAAGGCCATTCTTCCAGGGGCAATGACACACACACACAAGCTCCCACAAAGGCCCAGAACAGGAACCACGAGCTGCTGGTTTCAAAATTTACAGACAGTGCAAGCAACTGTCAGAAAACATCTGTGAAAGACCAGGCAGGATATAGCCTTGAAAAATAAGTATCCTTATTGCACCTATATGGTCATCCTTGCATGTTGGATGACTACAGTTGAATAAATGAATTAGCAGGCAGCTGGGACAATTTTCTCTGATACTGCAATCTGTATGATCCTGAATTTTTATAGACTCTGCACATTCAAAGAGGCCTGAAAAAATATAGGCATTCAGTTATGAAAGCCTCAGTATTCAAAATACATTTGAAACATAGCTACACTTCTGCCTGCTGTAAATCAGTGCCTCTCTGTTGTTTGAAGTTAAGCTATATTTCATCCAGCTGAAGATGAAAATGAATCAGGTTACCGACTGTCCCAACACACTGGCTAGCAAGGGCAATACTATTAGTGATCTACATCTGAAAAGCTGAATTACTGGGACCCAGAGTCACTATCAGGCCCAATATAAAAGTATACTATTTCCTGATTCCCAGCAGTACAATGAGTTACAAGCAGCTACCTTAGCATATAAGAATTTTTCCTATTCTTAGTGAGATTAACTTGCTGCTGATGCTGTATGTGGAAATACTCACATACTCCCATAAATCCTTAAATATCAGCAATTAAGGTTTATCAGCTAGGTTTAATAGGTGTGGTAACTTCCCACCCCAGTACTAACAGATCAAATACATAAAGCCATGCAACAGAAAAAGAGCAAAACAAAAGGAGCAGGCTGCCAAAACTAAATAAGAGTACTAGCATTTAAAAGATTATAGAAGATGTGGTTTTTTGGTTTTGCTTTTTTATAAAGATGGAAGTGGGGAGAGACTGGAAGAGCTGGTAGGTGGAGCATGTAAGTTGAGATGAGGTATCTTGCTAGTAACGCAATGATAAAAACTCCATCTCAGGGGAAAAACACCAAAAAAACCACAAATGGAATAAGCCGACTAAGGTAGGAAATAATGAAGAACACTTCTTAAAAAACTGTAATTAAGCAAGATGTGCAAAACCAGGGAGGTAAGCCAAGACTGAACATATCTAATACAAGTGTTAGAAGTCTAAAAGGTCTAGTATCAAGAAGAATTCTTAAACAAAGATACCAATGGAAAATGTACACCAGGAATTTAGTGGAAAGACTATGACAAAAAGTGGTATAATATCAGGAAAAACACTAAGTACAATTGAAAGCACAGATCATACTGACAGAGGAGAAAGACAAACAAAAGTTAAAGGATAGTTATTGTCCAGTAACGGAAATAAGTGAATGTATTAAAATATAGTACATGTGAGGATTGCAAATCAGGGCTCGAATCAGACATTTTGTGGTACTAAAATATCTAATCAGAATGGGACAGTAACAAGCAAATGCAAGGGAACATTAGAGAGGGTATGAAGGCAGTAAATAAATCGCTTCAGGTATTAATACATAACATATGATTTCTACAGATCAAAGAATTTTTCTTCAACACTTGTTATATGACTTTTTTTTAAATGTCTCTACTCGCCATAGAACCCATAGGAAAGAGAGCAACCCGCATTGAATAGTGTACAGCAGGTACAGTGTACACAAAAGCTTCTTGTAGGATGTAACTTACAAAAGTCATGCCACAATAATGGCTATGAAATATTTCAATACACTTTCTTTTTTTGTAGGAGAAAAAAAAGCTACCTTCAAAACTAAGGTAGCTTTAAAAAGGAGAGTTATGCAGAAATTAGATCATTTCAATAAAAATAAAATAATCAGCTAGAAGAGCAAAATACAGCAGCCTGGAGTTGGTTATGGGGTTTCACCAGCTTACAGTGATGTACCTCTTGTTTCAGAAATGAGTAAAACAAGACCAAAAATGAGATAAAACACTTAAACTGAAAAATTAAAGAGCACTTCAATCATTAAAGTAATGCTAAAGTGAAACAAAAATAGATGAAAAGATTAACTGATTAATTAAAAATGGAATCAGATATGTCCGACTGAAAAAGATGTTGAGCAGCAAAGAACAAAATGGCCCAAAGCATAAACAGCTGCATCCCCTTTGCTTTATCCCCCCTTCTCTCACTGCACTTCAGAAAAAAAGAAGTCTCCCAGGTGATTCAAAGATCAATGCATAAAAGGAGTACTCAAAAATAACGTAAAAGCAGAGAAGCTAAATTAATTTATTGCACTAGTGTTCACTAAAGACATCAGTGAGATTCCTCTGTCACAGACTTCAAAGATACTTTAGTAAAAGAGCTATCTTAAAAAGGAACTATCAGTAAAGTGGTTTAAGATCAGATAAACAAAATGAACAATAAAAAAAATCCCCTGACTTACTAAATGGTCTTCATCTTAGGAACCCGAATATGAAATTTCCAAGCAACAACCTGTGGTATGTAAGTCATCGCTTAAATGATCTTCAATTTCAGAGTAACAGAAGGTAATAAATAAAAATGTATTTATTAGACATGCGGATAAACAAGATAGGGAAAGAATGAACACAGCTTTTGTAGAAAAAAGTTATTTCCTACAAATCTCGAAGTTTGAAGGAGTCAACAGTCATATTAATGAGTAGATTGCAATAGAATACTTTGAATGCCAAACATTTCTTGAGAGGTTTTATTACGAAATGCTGTTTAGGCAGGCAATGGATAATGAATAAATGAATAGCTTTCACCAAACAAGGATATCACCAAGAAACCAAGGTTTTGGGTGGCATCTCCTGAAAAAACTTTGAAGGGAGTGAATGTTGTAGCGGTAAAGTTTACTAATCATAGAAAAGTACTGCAGATAATAAAATCTAAAAGTTGAGTGTGAAATCACAGAAAGGCCTCATGATGCTTGAACAGCTAATAATAAACTGGCAGATGAAACTGCTCATCATAAATTTGGATTAGTAAATATGGGAAAAAATATGAGAGGCTAACTCCATATGTAGAATGACTGGTTCTAAATTAATTATTTCTTATGGAAAAGAATTCTTGAAGATATTCTGCATGAATCTTTAGATATGTAATCTGAATGCTCAGAAGAAATTGCAAAGATGTTACAATTTTTTAGGAAAGCAACAGAGAACATACTGTTAATGGTACCTTATAGGTAGATATCTGTATTTCCTTTACATTGAATTTAGTCTTATTTATGCTTTTTTAGTTGTACTACATTCTTTGAAACATATATCATAAAATGACAACACAAATGATGAAAAGTCTGGAATGTCTTTTCTGAGGAACAAATGATTTATCAAGCTGCTGAGGAGATTTATGTAATCATGAATGATCGGGAAAAGCTGTATGAGCTATGCTTATTTGCCTTTTCTCACAGCAGATAATTCAGTATTACCTGATTATCAGGAAGCAGACTTAAAAGAAACTAAACAACGTTTTGTTCTGTACAACACATCAATGCATTGAGGCACTGCCATTAGCTATCATGAAAACCAGAAAAATATAGATATGCTCAAAAAAAAAAAATCAATGAGACAAATTCATTAAAGTTAGCTGCAATTAAACATCGTAGTCCAGATGACATTTCTGGCTCTGGAATTTCTTGAACTGCTGGTTGCTGGAAGTTGAGAAGCTGTACAAGGCACAATCACTACAAATTTTTTCTGGTATAGATACACTTCTCCCACGCATCTGCTGGTGGTCACGATCAGAGATGGCTGAGGAGCTAGCCCATCCTTTGCTCTGACCCATTAAGATACTTCTCATTTGCCTCAACATCTTTATAGCAACTCGCAAATCTGAAAAGGTACAAAGCCCTGAGGATCAAGTATGACGCTACAGAATGTGATTAGAAAGCTCTCGTGCAGGAAAGAAAAAAATACAAAAACGCTCTCACAATCCAAAGACATCAGTCAGGTTTTGCTTCCCAGCAAAATCAATTGGCACATGTGTGCCAAACACGTACAGCTGTCTATGTGTTACTGTCAGTCCATCTGCTGCACGAGCCATATGTCAGCTGCTTTATTTAGGGCGCTAGGGAGAGAGGGGGAAAGATCCTGAAAGACGAATTAATTCTGATTGCTGTGAATGTTAAAAACTATTAGAAAACCAAACTTGACAGGTAATATGTTTATTAAAATGATGCGCATGCTAAGAAGCGGAAATTTGCACAAGAACAATTATGCAGTGGTACCGAAACAGTGGCTGTAAAATTTCACATCTGTCAATACAAAGAGAACTTCTGAGTTGCTGCCAATTGCTTCACCCACACAGCTAACCTTTCTAGGGTGTCTTTTGCTTTTATCTTAGGCTTCTTCCATGTTTCTCTTATTCTTTTCGCCAGGGTTTATCTTGTCTGAAATGCTTCTTTCAGAAAATTCTTCCAAAAAGCTATTTCTAGTCCACTGTTCCTGAAGAGAAAGACTCCCAGTTTTTCCAGGTTAGCCCTAAGTATGATACTATTCAAGCACGTGACTTTGTGTCCTTTTTTCCCTGATTGAATTCCCATTTAGACTGCAATTTTTTGAAAAAGGCTGCACCTTCCTTACTGTTTGCAAGCTGTGTAGCATATTTTTGAGATTATCAGAAGAACAAATTAATATTCTTTACGAACCCTTTCTACTTTTTTTACTTCTGAGTCAAAAGCCTTCTACAAATCTGAGAATTTAACAATCATCCAAAGGTGATATGATTTTTACAGTACATATCTGTATTTGCAGATGAATTCAAAGACATCTTTAATCTATCTTTTGGGTTTTATAGCTACCTGTCTTGGAACTAGCAGGCTTGAAGCATAGTTTCCTTAACAGATTTTAGGAGCTGTTCCAGTAGACATAAATCCTTAAAATTTCAGAACAACCTAGCAATTTTTCTATTTCTTTCCATATCCCTCATCCAGCAATCAAGAAGCGAACTGACATGGTAACTCCACAGCACAACCACCCCCCACCTTCATCACGTGGGAAATCATGAAGCAGTTAATTCTGTCTGAGTTCTATCATCTGTTTTAGAAGGACTGAACAGAAGAAACCTCATACACCCTATAATCTTGGGGATTTTGGATTACACACATTCTAAGAGTCAATTGCTAGCACTACAGTTAAAGGGCCTGATCCTTAGCTCAGATAACGGTTTTCTTAAAAGCCCTGTTTGCTTCAGCTAGAAGAGTATTGCTTCCATACCGGTTGCAGACAGGATATTGCCATCACTCTAAAAAGATATTTTCTCATGTAAATAAATTAAATTCTACTAATTCTCTACTTCAAAAAACTGTCGTAAAATGATTAACGTAAGATGCATTAGAAAATCATTCAAGAGGTTGCTCTCTTGTTTGTACGAAAATGCTTGTTTTTAAGTCAGTTATGAATAGCATAAATGTTCAAAAGTCAGGATTATTTCAAAATTAGGACAAAATGCGAGACAGTCACCTGTACAGCGTTCATCGCTGAAGTTGTTTACTTACATAAACACAGATTCTCGCTTGCACTTTCTAGATGCTTGGTACCATCCAAATGGTGCACAGCAGTGGAGCAGAGACCCGTTTCGCCAGATAAGAAGGTGCTCCTTTTTAAGCTGAGATAAAATGCGGACAATCCCTCCACCAACCGCTCCTAGATCTAAAGACTCCACCTCGATGATGAGGTCAAATCAACAGCAGAGCAAATAAAGGTTCTGCGAGTTCTCAACAGATTGAGGCTTGAAATCATTTAGCATAAATTAGAGAAGACCCAAAGCCACTGAGTCCAGTAACCCAGCGTGTCTCCTGCTGGGAGCACCTTTCAACACAGATCAGGATCTGGATTACCTACTTCACAATGGTATATCTAGATCTAGAATAGTAAGTATTTACAAAGAAACTTAACGAGTGTTGTCTTCGAAGAAACTTCATGAGTGTTGTCTTTCTAATTACTTTACTGTAGCAAGACAAGCATCCAAATGGGAAACCAGGGGAGGACAAGCAGCGACTGAAATCTCTGCTGACAGCCTCAACAGAAAAGCTGTGATTAGCTCAGGTGCTCCAGGACAGATAAAGGTGTATTAGCAGAACAACATGAGGGAAACTAGCACTGCTGCCGATAACCTTACTGATTTCATGGAGAGACAATTTCAGTCTCCAAATCTTTCAACTTCAGCATTTTTAAGCCACGGTAAACAGTCTCACTTCCAAAATAATTGCAATTTTAGAATGGAAGAAATAAACAATGTGTATTTTCATCTTCCCTCCTTTCTCTTCACAGTATCATCAGCACATGGGCATTGACGCAATTAACAAGCAGAAGTATATCACAGCATAGAATTAAGATTAAAAAAATACACAAATGCAGAAATATTAGATAAAAGTGACATGTAGTAGTTTCATGAGTTCTGATGTTTTAAAAGAAATGGAAAAATCCCTGAAAAGACTATTCTCTCTTTAGCATACTAGATTTGCATATGTATCGATCCATTTCAGAGTAGAACCATCAAACCCCAGGAGGCTAATTTATCCAATAGAATGTTATAATCAACCATATCAAATGCTCAGACCCTTAGAGACTGCAGAAGTTAAAAAAAGGTATTCATCCAAATTTTTCTTTCCATACATCCTTATTGAAAAAAAAAAAAAAAAAGGATTTAATACAATGAAACAGAGCAACATAGAAAATACTGGTCAACACAAGTGTGATGTGCTTCTCTTCCACAGTTGGATTATTCCAGAAGCAAACTATTCCGAGTCCTTTGTTTAAGCCATTACTTTTCACTAGATGAGGCACTGGTGTTATCCAAAAGTTAACAGCAGGAGTATGTGTGTGTGACCAAACAAATACAGCTTGAATCCTACAGTGATTAATATCAGCAACAGTTTGTGACTGTTTCTCAAAGCAAATTCTCTCAAAGCCAGTTCTTCCAACAGATTTAAATTGCACCATTTCCTTAAAGATCTTCAGTTCACCTTCTACTGAAAACAATCTCACATCAGCCTGCACTCAAATGCAATTTCAGAAAAAATTTTAGAGAAAAATGAGGGGGTAGTTCTCATTGAGGGGAAAAGAAGGAAACATTACAAACTAGAAGGCTGATTTGTGAGCTGTTTGAAGTGACTTAGAGGGTTACAGTGTTTCAGGAGTTATCAGCAGAGATATATTAGTGAACAGAGAACAGCTGACCGATTGAAAGATGC
>Ga0181612_178486_pt1 | contig 16321 bp, 10 predicted proteins | sample HoacroProtozoa21_FD_119630 | JGI IMG/M metagenome (GOLD analysis project Ga0181612, IMG submission 119630) | Hoatzin crop microbial communities from Cojedes, Venezuel. Combined Assembly of Gp0051906, Gp0051904, Gp0051908
AATATATATAATATATAATTGTTTATTTCTGTTACTATACCCTCACTTAGCCCAGTATGGATCACACATTTTTCTAAATTGCCATTTCCTTTTCCTTCCCAATATATTCTTGTCTTGCTACTATCTCCTTACAGGCATTAATCTGCTTCTTTAAAGATTAGGTTACAAGAGACAGCAAATAGGACTACAAACAAAAAGAATGTAATCAATATGTGCAGTAGTTCTTACTACTCTTTTCACAGCACAACACAATTACTTCTTATGTAAACTGACATGTTGATCAAGTTACAGTGCAAGATATAATGTCAGATTCACAACTATGAAGCTGCTGGTTTGAGCTAACTTACCAGTATAGAAACCTCATACAAACTGAATATGATTTAGGGTCACCAGAGCAGATCCTACTCCAGACCACAACTAGAGGGCATGCCAGAAAGAGATGAAGGTACAACACTATAGCCTCTATATTTTCCTAGTTCCCAGTGTTCCCTGGACAACTATCTGAGATAGAGCAGTTTGTTGACTACTTACTATGCCCATGATGTTTAAATCCCCATAAACCAGGATTAGGAAAGGACAAAAGGTACTTTAAAGCCACCTGTCATCATCTCACACTCATCCTGAGCTAAACACGGTGAAAGACTAGGGATTTGTAGGCAGTTTTCCATTTTAGTTTGACCTTTAGCTTTTAACTGTATAATAATCAGGTTAAATCAGAAGAAAGCTATTCAAAATGCCATTCTCTCTAGAATTCAGTTAAGGGTTAAAATATAAGAATAAGGCATTTCCCATATTCTAGAATATTAAAGAGAACTATTATTATTTCTGAGATTAAAAAACCTGTCACAACTGACCAGTTACCACAGGGACACAATTGCACTCCATGCCCTCAGTCATCCTGCAGGAGATGACTTTTTTCCCCCTCACAGCAAAAGCTAGTTTTCCATGGGTCACATTCCCAAAATCAGGCTAAAAAAAAAAAATTTATCATCTCTGTTCATGTTGCAGTGTTTCTAAATATAGAGGACATGAGAGTATTTCAAGTAATACTTTTCATTAAAACTCAGTATCTAGAAGCCTAATCATATTTTTACACTGTTCCACCCAATTAACTCTTCATCCTAACTGAACTTTTGGGTGCCACTATCAAATAAGTGTGTAAACTTAATTCTCATAAAGAATAATTTTTTAGTTTTATTTATTTTTTGGTTTTATTACTAAAGCCTGAATAATAACTGCACCAGATACCAGTATTTCTACTATTTTTAAGATGTCTAAATATTAATATATACTTTGATTTTTATGTATGGACACACACAGACTGTAAATACAAAATTTTAACTCTATCTCCTGCTCTTGAAAACACAGTAATATATTAACTGATGCCTGCAACCTGCTTACACACATGTATAATAAAACCATTCTGCTATCTCAGCAATTGCTAGCTAGCTAAGTTCCCTCTATTGCTTTCAAGATTTCAAGAGCCAGTACTATATTTTAAAGAATTATTAGCAGTGTCTAAAAAACAGACATGAAAATCCAGCCAAAACACTAAGGTCTAGTTCTGGTATCTGGTATCACTACTAGAAAACCAGCCTCCAAGATACTGGGATGATTTACAGGGCCTGTGGGAGACAGAGACCCTTTTTCCCTTCCCTTTGCTAACTCTCTTCCATGGCATTCCCCCACCCAGCTGTTGGGCAGGGCACAGTCATAAGCAGCCCTTACTACGAATGACAGTAGACAAATGTGATGTTGACTCAATGTACAAGTTCAATTATACCGGTAACTTTTACAGAAAAGAGCACAGAACTAATCCGGTGTTATTTTAGATTGTTTGGTGACAGGAGTAAGGAAGAAGAAAAAAATGTGGGTGCATCTTCCTGTGTCTCCACCACAGCCCATTTTCCCAGATGTGCTCAGTCTGAACATGCTATCTAGCACAGAGATTCTCATGTCAAATTCCCAAACAGAAACATTGCCCTTGATATAAACACCTATACGAATATTGCATGTTACATTTTTGATACATTGCTGGTACACTTGCTTGCTGAAGCACAAAAACCAGTTGACAGCAGGCTCCATTGAGCCTCCTATAAAAAACAGTTCAGTATTTTTATGGACTTCATCACACACTATTGCTCTTGTAAGCACCCACGTAACTCATTGCCAGTTTATAATCCAGTCACAGAAGGGAGAGGCCAAAAACAAATGCAAAGCACTTTAAACAATTTGAATACAGTAAATATCGGTTTGGTGGATTTACCCTGCAAGATAATAAAACATTCCCTTTTAGTTTTAATGTCGTTTTGATCTTTATGTCCGCATTCCCCTATCTGCCAAACAAAACAGAGATCTTCACTACTATCACTTGTTTCCTTAAGACTGAAAAAAAAAATGCATTGGTGAGGAGGATCAGAGGTGAAGTTTTGTGGGCAACAGTAGCATTTACATTTTCAGACTACTTAAGTTTGCAACTCTAATAGTTTGTTGAATTTAGTTTTGCTTTATTTAAACTATATGGAAGAATCCTCTCAGATTTTGGTTTGCAGTTCTTTTAGCATTTGGTTTACATAATTTTCCCCAGAGAATGAATGACAAAAAGCAGCCAACAATCTTTTCTATCAACTGAATTGCAACATCAAAAAAGAACTCGGTTTCACATGCACATTTGCAGAAATGACCCGTTTTACTTGAATTTGAATCCGTGTTGTGACATGCTAGAAGCTGACTCAAATTCTGCAGCTAGAGTCTGCTCCTTTTCTCAGCAAATTTCTTCAGGTGAAAAAGTGGGAGATGGTTGGAAGGAAGCCTGGTTCTTTTAATCTTATCTAAGCACTCCTGAAAGGAGTTACAGCTGAAGATAAGGGATGTTGAGTCGCATGCCTTTTCTGCCTTAGAGTTCTTATCACATATGGGGAATGATCCCATTTCTACAACACCAATTTTCAGCTACTGCAATTCCAGCATCTTTACAAGAGATGTTCCTGATATGCACAAATATGAAGAGAACCAGGTATAGTCATAACATTTAACTGTGACAGTAAAATTAGGACTACCACCTACTGCCACTGCAATGCCAAGTAAAAGAAAAAAAAAAAAGCCATGCTTGGCCTTTGAAGTGATCTTTAGTTCATCTGCCCCTGGCTAAATGGGTTTAAGGGGAGGAGCAAAAATTTTTCCTGATCTCTGAGGTGACATTTAACAGACCTGGGAAACAGACGTGGACTGCGAGGGTCTACTCAGGAGGGCCTGCGGCATGAGTGACTTCTAAAAGCAAACAAAATAGTAATGTATTCAGTACACTTAACGTCTCATTCTTTGACAAAGGACTTCTTCCTTCTTGACTTTGTCTTCTTCTTGATGGTAACCATTACCAACAGGGCTGAGATGGACCAAATACCTGACACAGTGAAGACTGTAGGAAAGAAACATAAAATACTCAAAGAATCTTACATGAAAATCCTCGTAAACTCTGCACATTCCTCCTGCTTGCATTTGGCAGAGTAACTGCCTTAACTATTGCACAGCATGCTTTACAATATACAATGATCAGAGCCAGGAGCAGCCACTTCTAGTTCAGGCAACTTCACTTTTTTTATTATTATTTTAAAATGCTTCCATTAGAACTTTATGTATTTAGAGTGGGGTAAGAAGTTCTAATCCAGACCAGAGTTCTCAAGAGGTTCTCAAGCCAAGGAGGCAAGAAGGTCTAAGATCCACTGCTTCGCATGACACAACAAGCACTACAAGCAACAGTCACGGCACTCTAAGTGGTTGCTGCTTTGTCTAGGTCAGGCTTCGTGAGCACACAGAAAAAAAGGTACCACTGTTTCCTTCAGCCTAACCTTACTGCATCGTCCATCTTCTCCCAAGTCCCAGTTACAGCTTAGAAGCATCACCCCAGAACACAGCAACCTCTACAGGCATGTGGCAGCTGTCATATAATTCATGGAAATGAGTTTTGAACCAGATTTGGGGCAGTTCTGTCCCACAGCACCTCCAGCATCTCTGATCTCTGCAAACCAATACGAACCAATTAAAGATGCTCTACAAAGAAAGCCACTAATCTGTAAGCCATGTATCAGCAGCTGACATGTCCATAAAAACCTGCCTGGTTATAACATAAAAGACTAAATGAAACTGCTTCAAGATCCTGCTCAAGGTACTTCAGCATTCTAACATTCAGCTAGCACGTATTTGAAGTTATCTCAGTTCAACACACAGTCTCCAGAATATAAGAAATCCAGCACTAAAAGGTTTCTTAACTTTAACCATGAGGAACATTCCTTCCCAGTTATGTCAGCTTTATCAGTACCAGCACCTCACTCTTGAAAAGCAGTTTCATTAGGAAAAAAACCTTCCTGAAAACATAAGCAATAAATGCAGGTAATTAGAAGAAGAGGGGGAAGGAGCAGACTGTTAGGCTACCTTTGGATCTCCAAAAAGATGGGAAAGATGAGCTTGTAATTTGCTCATTTTGGAAATGTTTTGAAATTAATTTTGCTAGTATTGTACCTTCGTACATTCCCTTGAATTTGATTATACTTCTTTGAAAGTCTTCATACTCTGAGACAATTCAAAAGAGAATTAATTTTAACTATTAAAATATTACAGAATATTTTGAATCAGCATTTTCCTTTCAGCTGAATCACTAATAGTCTGAGCCCCATTCAAAAACAGCTTGGCAAAACTCATTTACTACCATTTGATGTTCCCTAAGTATTTTTTTATCTCCCTGTCTGTCAGGTGGAGATATGGACAACATAAGGAAATGTAACATAGCCTTAGACATCTATTGAACATGCAATATCCAAACTTTATTTAAGATTACCTTTGGGAAGAGAGTGTAGAAATGCTAACCTTAAAAAAAACAAACTTTATTTTCTGCAGTGCAGAACAACTGAAGATTTTCAAGTGGTTTTCAGAAGAGAAGGCTGAAGGTCTGTCACATGAGATTAACTCTAAAAAGTACTAAGTTCTTACATACAGGAAAAGTGCATGCAAAGGGCAGTAAATATACTAAGCAGGCTAGGTTAACTAACAAAGCCTGTATCTCAGCCATTTCAGCAGGCAATACTGTTCATACACAAGATCTTACACCACACCACACCACGTTTTTGTTTAGTTCAAGGACAGCTCCAGTGGCCCACACTCCATTACAGGCCAGTGCTTGCTCAGCAGTTATTTATGATAGTATTCCACAGATCAGGGAGGAGGAAAGATCAGCTATTCCCATTTCCATCTTTCTGATCCATAGGTAAAGCACAATGCCCAAAAAGACCTTTCAACAGAAAAACAAAACTATAAAACCACCACATTACATATTTTGGTCTCTTTTTGAAGCTAAGTGGCTACAATCATAGCACTGTTACTCCTCCATGACAGATCAATTTCCTGAAGTTTCAAAAAAAGAATTATGTTAGTCGTAGCACTGGTATTAATAGCTTTGCTCCATCAGGCATCTCAGAGCAATTCTCTGCAGTCAGCAAAGCCCACAAAACGTTCATACTTGAGTCAAGACTGACACCCAGTGGGCATATCTTTTTTTTATCCCAACCTGATTAAGAACTGAGATTCCATAGTGAGATTCTACACCAGACCTTCAGCCTTCTCTTCTGAAAACCACTTCAAAAGCAATAAAAAGCCTTATTTTATTCACCCTCAAAGACACCAGCTGTTACGATTTTGTCTGTGCATGGTGCCTTGACAGGCATAACTACATACAGTTAAGGTTTCAGCTTATCCAAAGATGATACAGCGGAATTTTGCAATACTAGCAAGAAATGCCTTGTTTATCATATGCCCCATCTTTGCTAAATGCTTAGCAGCACGACCCTTCAATGTGATCAGCAAAACAGGGCAGAATGATGCAAATATCACGAGGCTATCATGGTAAGTAGTTATTATTTCACTATCAGCAATTTAGCAAGTGCATTCAAGCCCCAAGGCAGCATATACTAGACTAGCAGAATTACATTCTCCACTGAAAGGTGGGAGAGTAGCATCAATCCAACAGACGTCGTGGTTTATCTGGTAAATAAAGGCTGAATTGATGTTAATGTTTTACCAGCTAAAACACCCAAGAATCATTTATTTCAGAGGCACTAGGTTTTCCATCATAACCAGTGAAAACTTCAATACCCTGAAGAGTCTGGGACAAAAGTCTCTGAATGTTGAGTCTGAACTACAGTTAATCTTCCTTAGACAGTATCTCAATTTCAAAAATAGTAATAATACTATAATAATATCTTGACATAATTTGTAATCCTATTTGGAGGAGATGATGGAGATTAAACCCTCTCTCAAAATCATTTTAGATGGAACATGGATGCTGCATGTGATGCCAATTACAAAGTCACAGTTGCTTGATCTGAAGTATTTCAGATTTGCTTTTAAATAGCAATAGGAGAAAGCAGCAAGGGCACGAACAGGCTACCAGGAGAACTTTCTTTATAGCAAAAGCCACATCATAGTATTCTGAGCCTATGGTATTAGGGTACATGATTTGCAGTGTAGAATACAGAAGAGCTGTTGCTGAAAAGATACCCAGCTCAGCAATAGCACAGGATAGCATTGTGGTAGCATCTTATGGATTCAAATTATATCTGCAGGCAGGTCAATCACACCACCTGCTAAAACACAAACCACTTTGAAACAAGGCATTCAGAGTCCAGTAGTTTTTGTCAGAAATTTTTTCTATTGCTCCTTAAAAGGCACAGAATAACACTTAGTGCACAGATTTATAAAATACTAGCAGTCACAGAAGACTGGAGTCTGCAATTTGTTGGATGGAGCTCTGAGCAGCCTGGTCTAGTGGAAGATGTCCCTGCTCATGGCAGGGGGGTTGGATCCAGAGGATCTTATAGCTCCCTTCCGACCCTTACCATTCTATGATTCTAATGTCCATACTATCTATATCTGGTGCAAAACATTCCATTCATTTTTACGTAAACTGAGTCAGAAACTTGCTAAGGAAGTTGGAAGCCTGACCAATTTTTTTCTTCTCTGGCATATAGAGCTAACAAGTCCACAACTAGATTAAAACACTTCTTTGAATTCGGGAGCTTCAGCATGGATAGCTGCAAACTTATCCAACATAAATTTAAAAAATCTGAAACAAAAATTTTTAAACAAAAATATTGTTGAAACAAACACCATCACTACTAATAGCTTAGTTTTTATAGCAATCCTCAGAGCCAGAAATAAGGGTCTGCTTGCATTTTTGCTAGGCTAGATACAAAGGATTACAGCATAATGTATTTTAACCGGTAGATGTTACAGAGAATTGTTCATGTCCTTCAGTAAGCCCAAAGGAACCACTACTTTTCCCCACTACAAAAACGCTTGTTATACTAGCACCAAATGTGTTACACCACTTCTGTTACTATTTAAGCATTGAAAACCAGAGTCGCGTTCCCTTAGCTCCACACTGCAGACTGCATTACTCTATTCCTTCACTCCTGCAGAGGATTTGATGGCTGTATCAAATGCTTAAGCAATTTAACAAGTCAACTCTGCAGGAGGAACCAAGTCTTCGCTGCAGAAAGCCACCAGCCATTTTGACCCTTACATTATTTATTGTCTCCACTCCTGCGAAAACACTGCTCTCGGGTTACACAGACTTCTGCCTCCCGAACTGAGGAGGCCTTTACAGCAGCTGCTGAGAAGAGCCGCGCTGCTCGCCCTCAGAAGCGAGCTCTGTGCGCGCAGAGGTGCTGCAGCAGTTTCGGCTCTGTGTACCAGTCCAGCGACAACAGGCAACCACACCTTGCTCTGTAAAACTTCTGCTGTCTCCCCCCGGGCAGCGCGACCCCGGCGCAGCCGTCAGCCACAGCCGCCGGCGGGAAGGGCTCCCCGCAGGGCGGGGAACTACGCTTCCCGGCATGCACCGCTTCGGCCGCCGCCCGGAGAGGCCGCGCATGGCCGCCCCCGGGCCGGCCCGGCAGTGGGGCCCCGTGGGACGTGTGCTGAGCTCGGCTCAAGCTACTCGCTTTGCTTGCGAGGTCTAACGCCATGTAGCTGTTACCAGGTTTTGTTTTATTTTATCTCCGCGCATCTTAACCCGCCTTCTTAAGCACCTTGTATAGTGCCTCTACAACTAAAGTCCTGTAACATGTACAAAATCAGGTACTGAAAGACTTTTTTTGAGGGCTAAACACCAAGATTCAGCTGGCTTGGTGCTCCAAATGGTTAAGAATAAACAGGATGAAACACTGCCTACTGCTGTCAGTTCAGTAATAACTGCATTTCATGAAGCTCTTAACTCACCAAGCCATAGGAGAGACTCCTTCTGCAGCTAATGTGTGCCTGCACATAAAAACATACCTACGGCGCTTGCTACGGGCACACCTAGAGGTGTTTCAAGCACCACGTAAAATCAATTCACAGATCAGAGTTCCTCCTAACATCGCTCCACAGAAGCAACTCTACGGTGTTTACATTCTACAAGTTCTCATTTACAAACATACATTTAAAGACACCTTCTTTAAAACCTCTGAATGAGGCAGAGTTTTGCTAGTTTACGAGAGCAAAGGCCTACCCTCAGCTCCAGTAGCTTCGTGTTAGCCACGAGCAAACGCTGCGGGATAGGGCTGAAGTCTCACACAGGGTTCATGGAGGGTTTTGTGAGCACTACGGATGCCCACCAGTGCTCAGACACCTAGCAGCATTTGTGCGGAGCTGTAACAGCACCAGCTCTGCCAGGAGCAGCGATGGCCGGCTTCATCGCCGGGGCAGGGGCACAGGGGCTCCCCAGGGGAACGCAGAGCAGGGCCTCTGAGCCAGAGCCGCCCCAGTGCCCCCAGCAAGGGAGCTGGGCAGGCTGGGGGCAGCCCCAGCCATCTCCCTGGGCACCTCGATGCGGCAGGACACGAGCCACAGTACTGAAGGCAGCCTCCTGCCTTTATGCCTCATTAGAGTTTGTTTCCTCGCTGCACCTCCTGAAAAATGTTGCAGAAGAGCAATACGAAAAAAGGAGGAAATGGAGAGCCAAGTTCATACCAGCTGCAAAAGAGAAGGCCATGTTTACCACTCCAGTCCCAAAGAATCATTAAAATCTGTTGGGAGCTACACAAAGAGTAACTCCTTGCCATCAAAGACCTTGCTTACAGCATTTTCTGTGAGAGTGAGTTTAGATGAAAACACATTAAAGCTGATATGCTTTGATCAGCTCTTTCAGACTATGTGCTCAAGATTTGTACTGAAATGCAAAGACAAAATCCTGGCCTCACTGGGATCAATAGTTCTGCCTCTACCTTTGCATACACCAAGATTTCATTATAGGTTTTTATAAGGCTGTGCCATTAAGACATCATTTTTCATACAGAACAATCAGGTTTTGTCACAGAACACAGGTCCACGTTAAAATTTTTTTAAAACTGCACCCACAACAGTTGGCAAAGAGAGGTCACTTTGTGAAGATTTACCATACTCAGCTGACTATTCAGCCTGAATGGTCCTGTCAAATCCACTAAAACACATTTTGCAGTCAAAAGGTAAAATACAAATTTCTATTTTATCCTTCATCAGATACAATCTTCACTAAAGTTCAGTTCTGATTTTCTAAATTTTCTTATTCAATTACTTTGAGTATTTGAACTTTTGAACTGTTTTTCCTGAAATTCACACGTTATACAACTTACGGGACTGTGAACCACATTCTTTATAAGATTGCTCTTTAATATCAGGATTCAAAATATTGTAAATGGTGTGCTTTCATTATTTTACAAGTTCAAGTCAGGTAGGTTTTAGTTTCTTCTTGGCACTTTGGTCATGTACTGACATGTATAGCACAATGAAATAAATACTCTTGAAATACCATTACAGCATGATGCAGTCAGGTTAAATGGTCAAGACTATCTTGAGGCCATGAAACACTAGAAGAAGATTGTGTGTATTTTTCACAGTTCACAGCAGACAAGATATTTGCATGATTCACACTGATGTGGCAAAAAAAACCAGAAATACATTTCAAAAGCATCGTGTCAAGCTCTTTGGGACAAAAAAATACCATCAGAGCAGAGGAAAATTGCAGGCATGTTCTGTCTGCTTCATGGTGCTCCCAAAAACTGGCCTCCCTGGTGACTGAGTATTGCTTTAGCATATGGAAATATTCAGATCACACTTTGCCAGCTATGTTGGATTACTCCATCTCCAGTCCGGTCGCAGGCTTGTTAGATAGCTGAAGAAGGACTAGTCAGGGCTCTGTCCCATTCTAGTGACATGATACCATGCTAGAAGACATTAGTTAATTCAGCACCACAAATACTCAAGGCTTCTCAATAATATACTGAATTTTGCTAACCAACGGATGAAGTGGTCACAGTTGAGCCAGACCAGGCTGTGAGAGAGGTACCCACAGACAGAGAGCAGGGACAGACGAAGAAGAGAGCACCAGGAAAGGAGTTTGGAAGTCAGGCTTGCTGCTACTTCTGCCCATTGGAAAGGGATAGTTGAGGACTGTTACAAGAGGTCGTGCTACCCACAGCAACTGGCATCTCTAACCCCAATTCTTCATTCAGTGTCCCTTCAAAGTGACTTTGCCACCTAATGTAGCTCTGAAGCTGTTACCACCTATGCAATGGTAACAGCAGTGACCAAGGGGCGTAGTATCACTTTGGTTTCCCTTCTTAATAGTGCTTAAACACACTCACTTGCAGAAAGAGTGTATTCTTCTTCATTATATCTCTCCTCATGGTTCTAAAATGATAAGAAATTTCCTTTAATTGAGGAATTTAAATTATCATTAATGTAATTCAAATATTATAAATAATTTACATTGCCTATTTAGCTGTGGTTTTACATAGCTCTCATATACCCCTTTATCCTCTGAAAAAAATGTTAGGCTTCATTTCTCAGATTGAAATACTGAGCTCAGACAGCTGAGAACCCTTGGATTTCAAACAGTGATGGAAAAAATCCAAAGATCTGGATATGCAGCAATATTGGTAACCTCAGCTTCAGCTGGTGCAATTATAACATAGCCTTTATATTCATTTCAGTCTTTGACACCTGTGAAGATAACCAATCTTTATGCCAACTACTGTCACCTTGAAAGTATTCGTGAGTGGGGGTAGCTGGGCCAAACTTAGTCAACTAAGTATGCAAGTCTGTAGTGTCAACTCCCAGAGACATCAAAGATACTTAAATATGTTTAAATAGTAGGTGAATAGAAGTGTTATTAATTGTATGCTGAAGCATCCAATGCCTAGATTCCTTAGTAAAATAGGAAACTTTTTTATTTCTTTACAAAAAAAATTGAGTTGAATTCTAGCAGTAAATTTATAACATTTAAATGACAGCATAAATGTTTCTAATCATAGCTTTTAAGACACTCTATTTGAAGAATACATACAGTGTAGTGCCATTAAAATGGTAAATACGCACTTCATGAAGTTTGAGGTAAATGAGGCAAGAAACCTTGTTGTTAATTCTTAAGTTATCTCAGATGCATCAATGCAGACATATTATACATTGGTATCATTTAGGTTTCGATAAACTGTTACCATAAGAATTGTGCAGGTATTGAGAACATCACAACTTCAGAAGACTACAAGTCTAGAAGTGTACTGTATGGTATGTCACATACCTGGAATTCTGGACAGAATAATCCCATGCATCCCACGCAAAGAGCTATAAAAATGTGGAGGCCCCACTAAGCTTTTAAAGTTGCACCTGGCCAAAACATAAAAAAAGAAAAATTTGTCCTGAGGGTAAACATCATTCATTAATAAAAGGAAATATCCTGAAGCCAAGAACTTGCTACTAAATATACAGGCAGAATAGTTACTTAATCAAGAAATTATCTGCCAGCTATGTTTTAAGGTAGGAATTAGCAGTGAAAATGAAAGAATGACAATGTTTTGCTTACAGGAGGCACACAATCCCAACCATAGTTAACATGCTTTTTCTTGCTAGAATTAGATTTTTTCTCAGTAAGATTTAGGGGCTATGTGAGATTTATTGTATCTATTTCAGTTAAACACCATATTATTTGTATTCCCTAAAGGGAAAAAAATTGCCTTTTCATTCCTTGCCTTAATCAAAATCTAAATATGTCAGTGTAAGCATGGAGAAACAAAAGTGGCTGAAGAGAAATAAACATCAATTCTTTCCAACCTTGAAAGAAGATCCTTTCTCAGCTGTAACTGTAGCACAAATAGCTTTATCTGAGCTACTTTCAGCTTAGGTAAGGATGAGCAGCCATACAATATGTAGAGTCGCACTTCAGCCATCCTAGTTCACCAGTTTAGCACCAATTACTGTTAAAGATGGAAAATATAAAACAGGGCTAGAACCATAGTGAACGGCTTCGGCATCCAGCTGCATTGTCCTGCCAGTCCCTCCTGCCTATTTAATGTGGAGCCAAAGCTGCTTCCTTTCCCCATAATCCCCTCAGCCTCCTTGGCTGTGATTGTCATAAGTGGGCTGAGCTGGTGGATATTTAAGATGGAAACGAGGACAGCAGTTTGCATTGGGTCCCCATAGCACGCATGTAGGTGGAAAATGATGGGTCCACAGGAAAAAAAAGTATGTATTTCTGTGGAAAAGAGCTACTCGTTTAATGTGTTTGTTTGTAACACAAAATCTTTCTGAGGATATTTAAGAATTAGGTGACACCCTGAAATCACTGGTAAAAGAGATAGCCTTCAGGATTCATAGCCACCTAGCTTAGGTTTTGAGGGCATCATATTATGCGTTGGTCCTTGTTCTCTAACTATTACAGTCTTTGAAAGGATAGGTGTGACACAGGCTGGAGAAACTGTATGGCTTTCAGACTGGTCTGTCTTTTTTGACCTCCTCATGCTGGGCAATCTCACAGCAACTAATATTCCAGTTGGCTCAGTCCATGGGACAGTAAATATCTTTCTACTACAGAAGCAACAGGAATACTTCATTATGAGGAGATTTATTTAGGTTTGAAAGGGATCCTACGGACATGGACCACTATGATGGTGTGGAACTTATGACGACCAGTACTAAAAGCTGCCTTCCGAAAGCATGACAGATGTGCAGAAGTGTGGGGCTGAAAGGTGTGTGGTAGTAATGGGAGAAGAGAGTGAACACAGCTGGGCTGGTGTGTAGGAAAGTGTGTTAGGGTGAGAACAGTCCTCTTCCACACATGTGCAAGTACAGACGAGGATTTATGAGTGCAAATGACTGTGGGGGACTAAACCTAGGATGCATGTGCATAGGCTGGAGAGGAGGAGAGGAGCGGGTGGATGCCGAGAAGGGGGGGCCAAGATTGCTGTTCTTCCCCTTTCTCCTTGCCTCTGTCTGCTGGCCCCTCCTGACACATGACACCAATTCTTACAGGAGCTTGCAGCCCAACTTCTCCCTCCTTTCCTCGCAGAGCATCCAGCACAGGGAAGACAAGACAGCTGACAGTGAGCCCTGGGCAGCATCGTGCATCTCTGCAGAGCCTTTTGCTTAGGAGCATCAAGGTAAGGACCCGCTGTCCTTTCCGTCTGCGGGCACCAGAATTCCTGCCCTAAACTAACAGGAGCTGAGAAACCCTGCAGACATGGCTGTGTTAGGGACTTCTGTGAGATGCGCAGTCCTGGCAGGTTCATTCTTGCCATGGAGCTGCCCCTTTGCTACACACTGTGCCTACCTGGGGAGAGCTTGCAGGGGATGACAATGAAACCAAAGTGGGGCACAACTGATTTGTCAGTCCCTGAGCAGCCTGTGAGCCCCAGGGGTGCCTGTGAGCCCATGACAAACAGCTCTGGTCCCTGCAGAAGGAAAAAATCCTATCTATAGGTAGCTGTTGAGCCTGGGCTCAGCACTCTGGGCGCACATGTCCCCAGGGTTACACAGCAGGTACTTTCATGCCTGTACAGCACCCTCAGGCCATGCATGACTGTTCCTCTGTAGGACTGCTGAGGACAGGGGGGCTGCGATAGCAAGGAAAAGTATGCACAACCCTCAGTTCTTAAGTAAAGAGAACAGGGAAATACTCAGGTCTGCCTCTATACCTCCTTCTCTCCATGCCAGCTCTGGAAAAAACAGGTTTAAAAAAACCACCCCTGTGAATTACACTTGGGATTCACGCTACATTCACATGTGTACAGCCAAGGTTAAAGCTTCTGAGAAGTGCTGGTTGTACAAACACTACCAGGCAGTGAGAAAGAACTGAAATGTTAGTAAAATGTCTGTATCCAGTTTGTCATGTGCTAGAACTATATGCACTGCACTTGAAAATCATTCCAGTATATCTCTGTTTATTACGTATTTTGGATAAGATCTTGAAAAAAAAATGGGTTTAGGGGCTATATTTTAAAATACAGCCTGCTAAGCAACCTGTTGAAGCAAAATTGAACAATGTTTTATTGTCCTCGTACTGCTGTACTTCTATATTATTATTTGTGTTGTTTAGGAAACAGAAACCAAACAAATGCTGTTCTTCAGATTCTGGTGGCTTTTGTGGATACTTGAACACCATGAGTTTTTAGCAGAAAATCTCAGGGAAGAAAAAAGATACGGATTGAGAAGACCAAAACCTAAACACATTCTGTCAAATACAGTAGAAAAATGTCCCATCCCAAGTGATCAAGGTGAATATTGTAATTTTAAAACAGGTGTGGGGTTTTTTCCCCAATTTATTTATTTGGATTCTGGACTACATGGCTAACTTGCCCTCTAAGATATTGCTTATAATCAGCCTCATCCCGCATTTTCACATGCCTTATTTTCACACTTTTATCTTTTTATTTCTATCTTTTTCCTCCCCTTTTGTGAATTTCAGAAAATGAGATTACTTCCGGTCTTTTTTATTACATGGTTGATTGCCTGTTACTGTCACTACAAGAATAACAGCCCATATGACTGTATTTTGATAGAGCAATATCGTCAGTAGTTCAGAAAATACCTGCAGATTCTGGTTTTGGGAATTTTTGTGTCACTGGATGTGGGTGTCAGTACCAGGGATAAAATCTAGCCCTGTCAAGTCACATTCCAGTATCTTATTCAGTAAAACTCATTTTACTGTAGGTGACTTCTACCTTCCCAGTCCCCATCCTGGTAGGATATTCAGTGAAATTCCAGGCAAGAGCACAGAATGAATGTGTAAAACCACTACAACATTCCTCCTTTCGTACTACTTCACCTTCAGTTTCCTGTTCCTTGGGGCATCTGTTCTGGAGCAAATTCCTCAGCCTCTATCTGCTCTGTCTTCATGAGGGCCTCACACTTATGATCACAGATGTTTTCAAAAATTTCCGTAACTGCACTCCAACTTTTGAAGCCTAAAATACATGTAAGGGTAAGGGCAGAATGAGATTTAGTATGAAATCACTCCACTCACCTACCTACCTATTTATTCTAGATGAAGACTGCATTCTGGAAATTGCTTTTTTACTGGACAGCTCCGAAAGTGCTAAGGACTATAATTATGAACAGCAGAAAAAATTTGTACTAGAAACAGTAGACAGAATGAAAAGTCTGCAGCTTAGTTCTGGACGTACCCTTAGCTGGAGGATGGCCTTACTTCAATACAGCAGCACTGTTTTAATAGAGCAAACTTTCCGTGACTGGAAAGGTCCTGAAGCATTCAAATCCCACATTGGTCCCATCACCTACATAGGTCATGGCACCTACACAACTTATGCTATAACTAACCTCACACAACTCTACATGACTGAAGGGACTCCGGCTAGTGTGAAAGTAGCTGTGCTCTTCACCGATGGAGTGGACCATCCAAGAAACCCAGATATTTTTGCAGCTACAGCTGATGCTAAACACCAAGGAATTGTGTTTTTCACAATGGGAATGACCAGAGTGGCCAAGGAGGTTAGCAATGCTGCCAAGCTCCGGTTCCTGGCCAGCATCCCAGCATCCAGGTTCGTTTTCAACCTCCAGGAGAAAGAAACTGTGGAGAAGGTTCTCAAAGAAATGGTATGTATGAGAAAGGATTTGAAATAGTTATACAAACATCTGTAAAAAACCTGGTCTTATTTCCAATGTTTTGAAACACTTATGCTATTGAAGATACCTGTACTTTTTATATGTTAAAGCATCCTACTTTTATTAATAGGACCACTGTGCCAAAGTACAGGTTTTCTTTCTCTCCCCGCAATTCAGATCTTGCTAGCCAAAATATTTGAAGTTGGAAAGTGGACTAGACTTAAAGAGACCTGTTGTGAAGTGTCCTGGATTTGACTGGGATAATTTCCCTCCCAGTAGCTGCTGTGTTTCGGATTTAGCAGGAGAACAATGTTGGTAACACTGATGTTTTTAGTTGTTGCTATGAAATCAAGGACTTTTTTCAGTTTCTCATGTTCAGCTAATGCAGGAGCTGGGAGGCAGCACAGCCAGACAG
>Ga0181612_126889_pt1 | contig 16317 bp, 6 predicted proteins | sample HoacroProtozoa21_FD_119630 | JGI IMG/M metagenome (GOLD analysis project Ga0181612, IMG submission 119630) | Hoatzin crop microbial communities from Cojedes, Venezuel. Combined Assembly of Gp0051906, Gp0051904, Gp0051908
AAAAGAGAGCCGCGGGCTGGATGTCAGTTGGTAGGGTATAGTGGGGGGTGTAAGAAGAGGAAAGAAGGGGGGGAAAAAAATTTCCTTTTTTTTTTTTTTTTTTTTTTTTAGTTCAAAAGCTTTTCAGTCTCTTCTGATGAGCAACCTACAAGAGAAAGCCTGAATAGAGCTAGCTCAAAACTGGCTGGCCTAGTGTCTCATCATAAAATATGGTAAAAGCGAATGTGATATGCCTCTTTGTACCCTCCTTAAAAGCCCCAAGTGTGCGTTTGTGCAAAAGCAAGCCTTTTGAAACCAGAAACCTGTAAAAATGGATCCTACAATTAAAATAAAAATTGGCAGTGTAAAAGTAAGACACCCTTAGTAAAGACAAAACCATGCCTCCTCTGGGGTGTTTATAATGTGAATGTTATGGAGAACTGAAAAGAATTCTGTAATTAGCAATATCAGCAAACTGTCTCTCATGTCTTTTGAGTACCTTAAGGTCTATTCTTCTTGACAGGACTGGTGTTATGCCTGAGGTAAAATATTATTCAAGATAAGAAGGAATAGCCAAACTCATGCCATTAATGGTTTCTAAACTTTCATCATTACAGTGCGTGTGCTTATAATTACCCCATTGCACACCCCTTAAATGTCCCCAGTAAAATGTGAGATAAGCTTTTAAGGTTCCCCAAATGAACATCCAAATGGATCTTTAACATAAATCTTTAAAAATAGGCACTTTAAGAGGAGCCTTTATTTAGCATTGATTTTTCTGTTGGTGGAAAATATTATGAAGTGGACCTCATTTTTACTGAGACAATCGCTGTGAATATTTTTGTGGAGTTTTGGTAAGCTAATGTTTAAGCAACTAGTTCATTTAAAATACCTTGGTACCATACAGATGTGTACGTTTAACCTGGAGGGAAGAGGGATGAGGAGGAGGACAATTACAGGATTTCTCTTCTCCCCTTCTTTCCCCCCTTGCTTGCCACTCCTGCTTGCCCAAGAGGAAGAAGCATCGCATTTCAGATCCTAGGAAGTCACACTTGCCCTGTTTGTTCTCTGATACAGGCCTATAAACACAGACATTCAGTCTGTAAACAAGTCAAGCTTACAAAGTGATTGAAAGATAACAGTCCCCCATCTAACAGTGGGAGAGGAGGGAGAGAGCAGGGGGAGGGATGATAGAAAGGCTGCAATAAAAACAGGAAGGTCTCTGTTGGTCCTCTTGAAGTTAGTGGTTAAAAACATCAAAGCGTGGTGTGTGTTTTTTTTGGTTTTTTTTTTCAGCCAGACTGCTGTGTCATTTTATAATTCTTCATAAAGCAGCCATCCAGCCACTAACATACTGCAACTGTTAGTGAGAGCTGTGCTTTGATTTAGAGGAACTACATCCAGCTCCAGGCATGTTAAGCTAAGGAATCTCTTGTAGGTTTACTTGGCGTGTTCTGTGCCATTGAAGAAACTATAACTTTTCAGAGCTGCTAATTGCAAGCTGTTCAGGATTTTTTCCTTTCATTAAAAAAACAACTCACAAACAAATTGCACTCCCCTTCTCTCTTGCTTCCAAACCCCAAATCATTTTCCCAGACTCTGAAGTCTTCAGAATTTCCTACACTGAAATTTTAAGTGAAAAACAAGATGGCAATGGAAAGGAAGAAAAAACGACTATACTGTATACATCAAAGCAAAAATGTACATATATTCAGCTCAGTTCTAAGAAATATAAATTATTCAACAGCTGCTTCAGCAGAGAGATATTTTTAAAGTTAGAAGCCAGCAGAGTGCATCAGTTCTCTTAGATGAGGGTAGCTGTTTTGTTCTCTGAAAAGAGATTTGGAGAATTGCACGGAGCTCTTGTCTGTCCTTGGAAAAGCAGTCAAATAAAGATAGGTGGGAAGGAAGTAAAGAAGGGCGGGAACCTTTAAAGTGGGAAGAGGAGCAGCGATGTTCTGGGAGGGGAATAATGAACTTTCATGTGAACAGTGTTAGAAGCTTCTCTCCAGTGTGCTCCCCAGGCAAAGCACTCTGATCTATTATTGCTCAAAAAGCTGACTTAGCGAAAAGCATTTGTTTTTAGCTTTAGCATAGGAAGAAGAGAGCAGTAACAATTCTGTGGATGGAGAGAGCAGTCAGACCAGAGCCAGCCTTTGGCCTATACTAGAGCAGCCTGGTTTGGGGTTGGAGGCTAGATTTTTCACAGTTTTCCTCCAAGAGAATAGCTGCTGTAAGATTTCCTGCTCCTGTAGGGAGTAGTTGTGTAGGAGGGGTTGCTGCAGTTGGGAGGAGGAGTGGAAGAAAATGTTCTAGGTGGGGGAGATGGTTGGTGCTGATGTCCACATCACCAGATATAATAGGTAAAATTTCATGTCTGAATGATGATTTAAATTTCCTCCAGCTGTGAATCAGGATTTTAGCCTTGATCCTTCACTACTGATCAAAGCTAGCAAACGCTCTCAGCAGTGGTGAAGCTGCAGCAGAGACTTTAAATCGAGGTCAGCAGTGCAGAGCTCATTCAGGGGACATATTTTTCCATGGAATTCCACATGCAGGCAGAATTTGAACAGGTCGACAGTTGCATCCACAAATTGAAACTTGCATACTTCTAGCTTATCTTAATGATACACATAATCAAATACTTGGACGGATAAGTAAAGTGACGTCAGTAAGCCATTTCTAAGAAGTCTCTTTTTTCTTTTATCTAAAGCACATCTTTGCCTGTACTTCCACTGAAGGGAAAATTTATTCCTCCTTATAGTTTTTAACAACTGAAAAAATAAATAGAAGACAGATTAAATTTACAGATTGCTTCAAGTGAAGCAGTATTTCTATAAATGTGCTGATGCTCACTTCCAAAATGTATATTCATTTTTTTATCATCAGCTGTTCATGTTATCAGCAGTTCTAAAAATGTCTGCTCCATATAATATCACTAATAGTAATCAGCTCTAATAATGTGAATACATGTTTTGTCTTTAGCACTGAATAAATCAAAAGACCTGAAAATTATTAGGTAGAATCACTTATGAGTGGTAATATGCTAAAATAAAGAGCTTTAATCATTCTCTGTCCAAACTTCCATTCATATTGGCTTAAATTGAGACTTTGCTTTTAACTGATGGGATATGTGCCTGAAGTGCTACACAGGTACTTAAAGGTGAACGTGCACACACTCACCCAGAGAAACATATTTAAAAGATAAAAGGTAAATAAATGTAGCATGCCTTTTGGGGAACCTCAAAAGGTTGAAGTATTGGTTCTTCAAAAAGGTGTATGTAATGGCTACCTGCTACAGACCATGAGTTAGATACAGTTCCCCCAAGTGTTCCATTAGGGTCCCTTGAAATCTTTTGCAAAAATATCACAGTCCTGGTTACATCGCAATCAATGTAAACGTTCACTAGTATAAGAAAGAGAAGAACTTTTCATCACTGGCTAGTCCAGTTGCAGGGGCTCATCATGAAAGAGCATGGAAACTTCTTGAGTACAAGCCTAAATTTTGAACACATAGTTAGGTTTTAGGAACATACTCAAGCCACATCATTGCCCAAAGGGGCTAGTGGAAAAAGAGAGCTGAGGTTGCCTGGCAGTTCAGTTTTTCCTGCTCTGTAGAACTTTGCTAGCAGTGTGAAAAACTTAGGTGAATAATGAAACAAAGTATTTGCAAGCATCCATCAGATAAAAGCCACAAAGTTTCTTCAAAGGTATTAGTGCATCCTTTTGTTTGTTTTTTGTGCACATTCATATGCATGACGTTGTGTTTAGAAGACCATCCATGACAGAGAAATTCCAGAATGCTTGCAAGAATAAATATGAGCAAATGTTCATCAGATGTTAGTACCACAAATGACTTGCTCAGTTCTCTTACCTGCTTTTCAAAGCTTGTTCTCCATTCAGAGCAGACGAAACACAAAATGAATTTGAAGATTTGCTTTTTGTTAATAAATGCCTAGGTAATGTTTGCAAGGATACTTTTTTGGACATACACATTCTAAAATATATTAATGGGATATGATCACAGATATAAGTAACAAACACATTGAATTCCATTCAAGTTCCTTAATTAATAAAAAAATCTGGTTTTCTACTGCTAGTTCACGCTTGCATTGGGCCACAAGTAACAGTGAATATTTAAAGTTAACCTGAGTATATTGGATGCCTCATAAAACTGCCATATTTTAGGTAGCTGAGATCCAGTAATCCAATTTTTTTTTTTCCGTAAGAAATCCTTTTGGGGTTGGTTTGGTTTTTTTTAAATCCTTCTGAGGCAGATCAACAGCTGTGAAAGCTACCTTCGGGAAGAACTATTAATTCAAAGTTTTGGTGGTGCTAAACCTATAGACATTATGTAAATATTACCTGCTGCAGTTTCTGTAGGGCTGTGGATACCATGAAAACTACTGAAATAAATAGGGGCCTTCCTAGTGATTTAAATCTACTTTAGTTTAGGCTGCACATAGTTTACTGACAGAGCACCTCACTTTTCTCAGTGTGTTGTGTACTCAGTTCCTTCGTCTGAACGGATGCATTTCAGAGCAGCTGACAAGGCTGCAGCACTTTGAGCCAAGACACGCTTGCCACCAAGCTTGCATGGAAATCCACTGACTTCAACTAAGCTAAGGGGAAGTCAGCACAAATAAGCACGTATCAAACTAATCCACAGAGTGTTTGGAAAAGCTGTGGCACATGAGTTGTTGGATAAAAGTAAGTTCACAAGTGTGATTATTCAGGAAAAATATTGTGGGTGAACAAAAGTTTTTTGGTACTCTAATAAAACTTTTTTCTTAATTAGAAACCTGCATCAGTGAGCACCATTTTATCTTCTTCATTGCTTTCATATTTTGAAAATAAATACGTATGTTTTTCTTGTTACTATTTTTATGTGGTTGAAATAATTAGCTTACAATAAATAAGAATATTACTTATTTATAATAATAAACAGATGGGTTGGTATATGTTTTTCATGTTTGTGAGCCTGAAGTTTCCAAGATGGCACCATCTGTAAGAAAGTACAAAATAATGACAACAGAGTCACTGCAGAAAGGTGTGCTTGTTTCTCAGCGAACGTAGAGGAGAACAGAGAGGGCTCTATGGTTTGATTTCAGCTCACTGAAAGCCTGGGAAGCTGTGGATTTTATATGGCTGGAGCTCAGCAGAACAGAGCTTTGTCTTGGTAACTCAAAATGACTAGATCATGCCTGGTAGCTGGTCCTGGAAACCTGACCCTTGTCACAGGCTGACTACATCAATTTGCTGTAGATTGATGATGTATAGACTGTGGGTGCCCCAGGGGAGGCCCAAGAAAGGCCTGAGAAACATTGCATTGTTAATCCATACCCCTCATTAGCTTCTGCTGTGCTGGATTTCAACGAGCTCGCAGGGCTAGAGGAGTTGGAGGGAGAATGTGGTGTTGTCTGGAGTTGTTATTGTTAGTTGCCTTTTAAATTAAAGGATGTTTTAAAATACCTTTTCTCCAAGTTTAATACATCAAAACTGTAAGGATTCTTTATTTTCCTCTCTACTCCTCTTGTCAGGTGCCTGGAATTCCTAGATTTTATTTGTATATTGATTTAGCACTCTCCCCTCGACAGCCCGAGCTTTATCTCTTCCCGATAACAGTCTCTCTCTATCCTTTACCAAGTAGTGCCAGGCATATTATATACGCTGTAATCAATTTACATTTCACTACCATTCATCAGCTCTTGCGCTGCTGATGGAGGCTGTAGCCCTGCTTTCACTGTTTCTTTATGTACTCGAAACGTGTTGCTTAACTATTTCTTCTCAGTGCAGTGCAAGGCTGTAGTTTTAAATGTGGTTTCCATCAAACAGTGACATCTTTGTCAAACTTAAACAGAATTAACTTTAACTGCCAAGGAAGTTTTGACTGCCGTCATAAAAATGTTTGATTAGTGTTAATAATTTATTAAATTGGTTTGTCCTGACACTGCCAACATGTTGGAAATCTCTCAACCATTAAAACATTAACAGAGGCTGTAATACAATGCTCTTTCTGTTCCACTTTTTATTTCAAGACGACATTCTTACAAGCCTGGTTCTGTGGTCTTCCAATATGCTCTCATTAGGACTGCATTAAAAGATGAAATATGACAAATATTAGAAAGCGTGGGAATATGGAGTAGAGTATGGTGGGTGTAGTTTTGTGGGCACCTCTGCTGCGATTAAATTTTTGCAAAGCAGACCTGTTTTTGCAATGTGGGGAAATAAAATTACTAGGTGAGTATTTAACTGAAACGGGCCCAATGCATTTGATAGCTTATATGTTTTAGGAGGTTGGATGAAGCACAGTTAGAATTTCTGCTAAGACGTGAAAGTTGATATTGGACCTGCTTATGCTGAAGTATGCCATTCAATTATACAGGAAACAAAGTCGTATTTGAGGAAAGTATTAATGCCTTGAGAACAGACTGATCAAATTTTTATTTGATCATTTACATCTGCACTTGAATTGCCAGTGGTAGGAGCTCTCCTATGTTTTACCAGAAACACCTGTTTTGGCTCATGCAGGCTCAGGAGTTGCATGTAACGTATTCCATATAAAAGGCTGTTTAAACAATGACACAGTTTGGTTTGTTTTCCAACTGCATGCAAGACAGTTAAAATGGAGGCTCATTTTGTCCTTTGCAAGTGGCTGTCAATATCAGTAAATTTAAGCAAGCAATTTTGTTTTGGTTTCTTCCTCTATTTAGTACTCATCTAGGAGCTCCAACATTATCTCAGATGTATAGACTGAGATTGCAGGTTGCATCAGTGAAGCACAGAGCTGTTGACAAGTGAAAGAAAAACTTTCATTTTTTGAACTTTGAAAGTGAACTATTCCATAATTATTCATAACAACTGGACTGGCCCTCCCTCAAGTCTTCTCTTTTTGGTACCCAAAAAATGGGGTACATTAGTGCAAGATGTATTTTATTCTACAAAGGTAAGTAACTTAAGCTACTCATGCCTATATGTCCTAAATATCATGTGTTTTTGAACTGAGAACAAATCCTTTAGGCAAAACTTGCTTAGTTTCTTTGTTTTGTCACTCCCAGTTACTCAGGTGCATGGGGTACAAATCTGAAATACTTGACCTTAAGTCAGAGGACTGATTAACAGTGACGTCAATGATAGTACAACTTATCCCTTCTTCCATTTAGTCTCCACTGATTTCTCATTTCTGTTATGTGCTGGACAATTTTATGGAAATCATTGCCATAGATCAGCCTTTTTGCGGTTCTCTAAACTTCAGAAAGTCGTTCTTAAGAAGTTAACAACACTGTAAATGCTAATTTGTTTTAGTATGCACTATGTCTTGCAAGATGTTGGCAAGAACTGTGCAGCAACAGTACATTAATATGTAGAAAATAATCAATTGTTTCCACATCAGAAAGTAATAATCCATCAGCTCGATAAATTCCCAAAAGATATGTCAAATACATGAGTGTTTGGGGAACAGACTTGAGTGTAAACATTAAAACTGTGGCTCTGGAACTGCCAGGAACAGAGTTTCTCTTGCTTTTTTATGCTGTTATTTGGCTTTATAATTGTTTCCTATTTACTTGCTGTGTTAATAATGAAAATTGTTGAACGTTACAGTTCTACATTTGTTAATTACAACGAGAAGATAAGCAGAGCAAGTGACTACTGTGTGGTGTGAGATATTTTAATGTGAAGCTTTAAGTGTCTTTTTTTTTTTTTTTCTTGGCAAAGTCACCAGCAATCAGACTGTTTCCTAATGGTTTGGGATCCTACATGCTGTTATCAGGAACATTAGATATTTTGTATCTTGAGATGTTTACCTCAGTTCTTGGCTGGAGCGGGATAAACTAAGACAAGCACTCTTGCTAAGTGCCAAGAAATTTCCATCTGAAGAGCATCCTCAGCTCCTCTGGATGGTAGGCTATGTGTAAATGATCTAAGAGTCTTTCCAAATTGTAAACGAAAGACTGTGTATTATCACACAGTAAAGGCAAGGTGAGGAATCTCATATTCATGGTTAAAGCATTCCCATACATCTTTTTCCCACAGTAAGGAGGGTTGGAAAATTTTGAATTAAGTCTATGAACTAATTATTTTCAATTTCAATGTTATTTCTTTTCTAATGAAACTCATGACTCGGTGACTTTGTAAATGGCCTGCAGTTACATGCCCCTGAGTGTGGTCTAATGAGGGTTGGAGGGTGCCTTTTAGATCATGTTGGTAAATTAAAGGGACTTTTTTTCTTCTAGCTTTTCAAACTAATTATTCTCTTATTTTCATAAGAGAACAATCCTTATATATGTTAAAATCCTCTTCAATGGCACCATTTTCCTGTCCATAGCTTTGATGTACTGCACTTACTTATAAAAAGGCTGTCTATTGGGAACAGTGGTCAATAGATCATGTCATGGTCCTAGCTGTTTAATGGTGAATTCAAATACGGTTATATGAATGAACTGAAATTGAACAGAGGAAGAGAATCTCTGTTCTGTTCAAAACAAAGCCATGCTTTTAATCTCAAATTATTTGTACCCATCTTTTACCCATATTTCTATCATTTAAGGACAGTACAAATAAACAAATAAATGGACCACAAATACTTCTGAGCCCCGCTTCTTTGCTTATGTACTGTGACTGGATGCTTGAATTGATATTGCCTGTTCCCTGTATCTCTGCTCTTAATTTCTGTGCACTTGATGACCTTGATTACCCTTCTGTTGCACTGGCTAGTTCCATTGAATGTCTCTAAAATAAGATATAAGCAAGATTGCATAGTTTGGTCTTTTCAACGCTTTTCACTAACAGCTACAAAATCATGTTCTTTTAACACCTCTGACAAGCCACGATACTAACAAAAGGGACTGTTGCCCAAATATCTGCTAGTTTATAAGAGTGTGTTAGAATACTACATCCTTATAGTTAACTTTGCCCAGCATTGACCTGGAAAATTACAGAGGCTAGCATTCATGGTCTTTGACTAAGTAATGTAATCTCTAAATCTCCACAACGGAACAAGTCCTGACTGTAATCCTGTATGTAGCTCTGAGGCGGTTCCCTCTAGAGGAGAGTTTCTTCAGTTATTAGATTAATAAATGTGTATTGTATAATTATTTAAATGATTTGTATGACAGTGGAGTCCAAGAGTCTATTGGATAACGACTCCCCCAAGCCCCTAGAAATTCAAGCGGAAGATGAAATACAATTATAACTCAAAATTTTATAGATAGTTTTTGATTATCAATTTGCCTCATCATGAAAAACAAAGAACACAAGAGAGAATGATCCAATATGGAAACTGTGATCCTTTGCAAAGAAAATAAGAGGACGTAAAGGATAGGAAGGCTCGAAACTGATCATGACATGCTAAATAAATGACAGCATAGAAGGAAAAAGCCCATCATAAATAACCTATTTTTAAATAATAAATGAGTAATGAAAATCAATGTTAGAGAAGCACTAATTTTCAAGAGAGTTTTGAAAAATCAGAACAACAGACAACAGGAAAGACAGCAACCCCTGAAGATGAGAAAACCAGGCTGGAGAATTAAGATATAGGAATGAGACAACACCAAGTACAGATCTCACCATTTATGACTAGGAACTGAGAGCACCGTGCTTAGTATGCCGTGCTTCTTGTTTTGTTTCCTAGTACAATCAGGTTACGTATTCCAATCTTTTATAAGTTGAGATTTATATCCCTTCTTATCTCTCTAGGTTCGTGTTATTCTAGATGTGAATTTATCTGCATGATCAGTACAGAGCCATCAGACAAGGTGGTGCAAGTTAATGACGATGTCTGCATAAATGACAGTTCCCCAGCCACTCAGGAATTTGAAGTTTCTAAAAGCAAATGCTGGATTTTTTGTTACTCATGAAGTCTTTGAGTTGTTTGAGTCAGTCTTTTGTGTTTCTGTGTTGTCTTTTGTTTCTACTTGCCCTGCCTCATTAGTTAACAAGTTAACTTACATCACGAGTTAGGCAGGAAAAACACAAGAGTAGCTGCTAAGTAACTTCTTACTTATATCCAAGCAAATTATCCACACAGAAATGACTTTCTTTTAAACTCCGATTCAACTTTTCCTTGTAAACAGAGGCGGAAAAAGCCAAGGCAGACAAGGACTCATAATTTTGTCCTGCGTCTGCATAAAGAGTAGTGTCTGACAGTTGGTGCAACGCAATCTTGTGTTACACGGGTGTGTCATGTGCAGAGTTCAAGAATGAAAGCTGTTCCACAAATAATCAATATTCAGCTATGATTATTTAAGCTGCGCTGGTATTGCATGGACATCTTTAACAAGAAGTGAAGAACTTTGTTTCTTTCCAGTAAAGATGTTCTCTGTATTAAAAGACCCCTCAGAGCTGTAGTGCACCTGCACTTTCATATGCAGCCGCATTTGACACGTTAGAAATGCTTGTAGCATCAGCAAATAATTAAATGTTGTTTCTTGTTGTTTTTAAAAACAAACAAACAGACAAAACCCAAACAACAAACTATACTGCCGTTCCTTTCTCTCCTTTAGTCCAACTCGCAAACTGAAAATCACTTCCCGGTTCCCCAGTTAGAGGAAGTTTCTTCAGAGATATAACATCATGTGATTTATGCATTTCTTTCTGGTATAATAAAGATAGGGGAACCTTTCAGCATAATTACTTAACTAGCCAAATATTTACTTTAGATATATTGTAGGTTGTATTGCTCTACAAGACATTAGACAAAGTCTATATTGTGAGAGTGGGTGGAACCTGGCGGCTACCTTCATTCATCCCAGCCCTGGTCAGACTTTTATCAAAAACCACTCCAGGGAGGCCAGACTTATCACTCCCATGGGAAACTGCAGAAAACTTTGTATTGTTGCTCTAGCGGGAGTCTAATGGAGGGTAGATTTTCGCTGGTACAGGTGTTGACAGTACTGCATCCTGCATCTTTTCTGGAGCAGCTGATTGCACTAGAGAGCACTTGTTACAGGATTAACTCTGTTATGAGCATGGGGGGTGGGGGGGAGAAGACGATGTGCCTTGCTTTTGTGTTACAGCATTATGTTATTTAAAGGAAAACGATACTTAGTAAGCAGTGGGATTGCAGCTGCATCCTCTCTCTCTCTCGGTGGAGGATGAGCCCAAGGACAGGAGTGGGTCCGAGGTCTGGGAAGAGCAGCCCATGGAGGAAGGCTTCTACAGCTTCCTCTGGTGTGCCGGTCTGCAGGGCTCTGGTGGGTGTCACCAAATTGTGAAAAGACTCTTCTATGATGGAAACTTGAAAACAGTGTTCTCCTGCACAGAGACTCTGTCCTTGAAGTGGAAAGGCCAGCACACTGCAAACTTTGGAGCACCACGGAAATCTTAATCTACACCGATAACATATTTGAATTGATCCATCCTTGTGTTTCAGAGCACTTTGGAAGAAATCTCACACGGTATTTTCTGCCTCAGGTTGGAAGGCATGAGCGTGAAAAGAGACCTTCTGCAGAATTATAGGGCAAATGGGAGGAACTGGGATGAAACATAAGTCTCCCGATCTTTGTGGTGCTTTCTGTAGCATCCTAGCCCAACAAATGTATACAGCTGTTCACATTGGCTTTACTTAACTTGCTTAAAGTTAAGTAAAGCGAGTACTTAAATACATTTTTGTATTTAGATGTTGTCACTGCAGGCATGCCATTATAACCCAATTATTAATACTTCTAAAAAAGAAACATTATATTATTTTACATATGCATAAGAGAATTGTTCCTCCTCTGGCTACATTTTGAGAAGTGGGTGCGGGGTGGGAAAAGGATTAACAGGGTAGGGGTGGAAAAATGTATTTTAACAGAAGAAAGAACATACACAGTTATAGTTTCACAGCAAGAAATAAACATTGTAATCATAAACAAATGTAACCTTGAGTACAGAAGACAGTGAATTTATTGTATTGACATATGGTGCTTGGGCAACAATGGAGGATTTGTTCTCTTACATTAGTCAGGACACACTGGCAGGCCGGCCCTTTCTGTGGCCATTGCTTTCAGATAGCATGTGTCAGAGCTTGGATTGTAAAATGTCTAGGAACATGCAGACCAAGGCGAGGAGAAGGCTTGCTTTAAGGGGGAGATGGGAGAACTTCTTCACCTGAAGGTTTGAGTGTGAATGTTCTCAAAAATAATGTTGGAAACCAAACTAGCATAAAGAAAACTTCCCTTCCATAATGTGCCTGCTCTGTATTTCACATTTAAGTGCTTAGATTTGCACTCTGCAAAGCGTTATCTGTGTATGGTATCTTGAGGCATAATAATCCAAAGCGAGCTCCGCAGATTTATGCAAAGTGTGACAAGCCAAAATGACGATGTGGCTCCACACGAGAACATGCCCTGTCCTCGTGTGACAGGGTTCTGTTCTCAGTGTGACCAGCCTACATATCATCAGGTTCCTCACACGGATCCTATGGGATTATGTTTCTAAATCTGGATGTCAGTGAGAGGTGGGAATTGTTTCTTGTGAAAGAAGCTACCCTGGAGGAAGGAGACCTTTATTCTGTGCTCATGGACACAATCTGGATGGCACAACGTGCAGTGCTGCATAAGGATGTGAAAGTCCGCTAGCTTTTAAAGGAAGCAAAATCAAGAATGCATTTGTAAGGAAGTACTTGCTTTACTTCTTTCTGTTTCTGTTCATCATATGTTAATGATAGTTTCAGGTTTTTGGTAATATGACTGCATTGTGGTTCATGCTGTAATAGGATAGAGCTCCTTTGCTGCAGGATTTTGTCCTGTGTATTTAGAAAGGCAAAAAGATGATATCAAGTTCCTTTTCATGAGGGAGAAATGAGGCAGAGAAAACCAAGATGTCTTGACCAAGGTCCTTTAGGGAATTTGTGCAGAACTGCAGAGCAAGATCTCCAAGTCCAGTGCAGTGCCTATGTAATGTGTTGTTTGTATGTGCTATAAGAGTATCTTCTAACTCTTCAATTGTTTGTTTAGAATCCAAACTAATTCTGAACAAAACCCCTGTTTTGTCGAGATCAGATTGCAGATGCTGGATGTAAATGTAACATGAAGCTCAGTTTCTGTTTGGGTTTTTTCTGTTTGTTTGCTTGTTTTTAGTTCTAACACTAGGAAGCTTTTAGGGATGTTAAAAACAAAAGCAAACAACAACAAATAAACCCAAGTCAGAGCTATTCTAGTGCAAACTTAAAAAGGGGATCTCTGTTAGATCAGTACAAGGGAAAAAGAAAAAGACCTGCATGTTCCTTTTCCTGTAAACTATTTACTCCTCTGAAGTAGCATCCTATAAAGGAACAACTCCCATTTGAGACAGTAAAACTAAAGAATGTTTTTGTACATTGACAGCATACACAACAAGTTCTGGGGAAAATTTTCAGTCCAATAGTGCTTCTTAATACCCCACTGGCATATGGAGCCCAGAGAGAAATGTCTAAAAGGTCACCCTTCAGTTGTTGTTGCTGCTGTGAAGATCAGACCTCATTTCCTGTGAGACACTTTTCTAAGAGAGCAGTCTTGTAGCAGCTCTCTCTGAGAGTCAAGGAATAACTCAACCTGGAAGGAACCTCTGGAGGCTGCCGGGTCCAAAAGCCATGCTTAGAGCGGGTCCAACTTTGGAGTTAGATCCAGTTTCAAAGATAACTTGGGTTGCTCAGGGCTATGTCCAGTCGGGTTGTGAACATCTCCAAGGATGGAGACTCCTCAGCCTCCCCGGGTGCTTATTCCTGTCTGTGACCACCCTCATGGTGAAAAAAAATTTCCTAGCATCGAGTTGTAATTTCCTTGGCTGCAGCCTGTGTCTGTTGCCTCCTTCCTTTCACTCTGCACCTCCAGAATTTTGGCTCTGTCTTCTTTAAAAGCACCCCTTATATAGATGAAGAAAACCATAAGATTTCCCTTCACCTTCTCTTCTTGAGACTGAATAAAGCCAAGAACTCAAATTAATTTGCAACAGATATCTCTGGACTTTCAAGACATCAGTGAAGGTCAGACACTTGGGGTAAGTTATTTCCATGTTTGAAGGGAAATGTGTTGGCACAGACACAAGATACCTTGTTGCTAATGTAATTTTTGGCAGGTATGTTCATTCAGACAGGTTCATTAGATGCCAAAAGCAAAGTGTAGTGTAACTTATATTTCTCACATGTGGCCTCACAAGCAGCCCTGTGTTCAAACCTCCAGTCAGCCTGTGTTGCTTTGGCTTGCCTCCTGCTACATGGCAATGCATATCCGAGAAGAAAATTCAGTAAATTATTTGTTAAAGAGCAAAATAAATAATTGTTACCACTACTCCTGTAACTTCTGACTAGAATTTCAATTTAGTTGTGTTAATGCCCAATTTTATTCCCTTTATTCCAAAACATTGAGGAATATTTGAAAAAAGTATGTGTATGGTTTGAATTGTTTTGCAGAGTGATTCTTCACTGATTCCCTAGACAAATTTGATTGCAGCTTATAAAATTACTTTCTGGACCTTGTCTGTCACCAACTTTTATCTCACTTCTTCCATTGTAACCTGCCTTCATTGTAAACAAGGTTTCAAAGATGATGTGAGGACAGGTTGAATGTCCAAACAGAGAAAACAAAGTCTAATTGTGTAGTAAGTTTGCTTTGTCGTTTTTTCAGGTGGTTTTTTTGTTTGTTTTTTCTCCTCTCAGACTCAAATGGGCCTCTACTTGAATGAATGTAATTGTTGTAGAAAAGTTTTCTTTCTTTGTATCCTGCTGGGTATCTTGGTTATCTTTCTTTAGTCCGTGCTTTCATGCCAGGTGGGGATGGGGAAGTGCTTTCTCATGCAATACGCTGACATCATGCCTTCTTGGCTGTGGAGGACTGGAGGTATTTTGTATTCTGTGTCTTCAGCTCTGAACCTATGGGTAGCCAGCAGACTGTCAATACTGTATACGTAGTATTTCCAAAGTCACTTGCCCGCTAATTTGCACTTGCCATTAACATAGTTGCTTAAAATTGCCAGTAAGCAAAAGGGTGCTGTTGTGTTTCTCTTACTCGTTATCTTGCGGTTAAAAAGGTGTTCGCCTACAGAGTCAATGATGCCATAACGTAAGAGCAATCTCTGAGGAGGAGAAATGAGGAAGGAATTAATGTGAGGAGGGAAGCATGTAGCGTTTACTGCTCTGCTAGCTCTTATAGTAGCTGCCTTTGTGATGAAAACCAGTGGCGTGTAATTCTGATGGCTCAGCTTTGCAGGGATAGCAAGAGCTGCATTTGGCAGAGCACTTCATCATTTTGTCGTGATGATACTAGCTTAAATTGCATTGCTTTAGAAACTTCTCCGAGACCTAGATTCCTTCTTGCTAAAACTGCTGAAGCGGTGTTCATGAGATGTTTCTACTGTCCAGGTTCTAGAAAGGCAGCCTATTGCAGATTTTAAAAATCTGCTTGACCAACTATAAATCATGGTTGTGATACTGATCATGCAGTTGTGCCATGAAGAGTAATCTTCAATGATTTTACAAGAGGAGGCTTTTTCTTTGCCATTAGCAGTGGCATTGAATATGGCCATAGCTAAGATTTAGAGACCAGGCAACCCTCTGTTCAGGTGTGCTTTGGCACCAGAATTTAGTTTTCATCCATGTTTAACTGAAGGAACTTACATTCTTCCATTTCCCAATTCATAAAACAAAGCTAAATATCTGGGCATTTTTCCTCACCGGGGCACAGCATAAGTGACCAGAGTGGCCATTGCTGAATGCTGGTGCAGCACGAGCACCTAGAGCCCAGCAAGGCTGGTACCAGGCTGGCTCCCAAGTGAACGCAAGTGAGCAAATCACTCTGAAGGGAATCTCTGTACATGAACATATACCAAGCAGTTTGAGGTGCCTTTAATGACATGATACACAAGTTGAGTTCTCGCCTGCAAAGCCTGTGTCCTACAGCACTCCTTTCAGGGCTCTAGTAAGATGCTTTGTTTTGGTTTTAAACTGTTACACTGTACGCTCCTTTTTAGTTGGTGATCTTTTCTACTGTATTACAGCCTCCCTAGCTGTTCTTCTTTGGGCACCTGTGATTTGTTTTCTGCTACCTAAGTGTAATACTTAAAAGTAATTTTTACTAATGTTCATCTTCTGGTTTAGGACATATTGATTGTTCTAGAGTGTTTTATCAACTTATTATATTTCACTATTTCCATACTAGTCAAGAGCGCTGGAGAACAGGGTTAGACCCCAAATCTTGCAGTATCTCTTTACTTGGTCGCTATCTGCACACTTTTTGCCTGTCCCACTACGTTGTTCAAATCATTTGTTAAATAAGAATTATTTCCAGGATGGATACTTCAAGGGTGCTTCAGATACCTGTTCCTCCCTAAGCATTGTTTTGGCAGTGAAGCACTGATAGATGGTCTTCAGTCAATTGT
>Ga0181612_141599_pt1 | contig 16317 bp, 10 predicted proteins | sample HoacroProtozoa21_FD_119630 | JGI IMG/M metagenome (GOLD analysis project Ga0181612, IMG submission 119630) | Hoatzin crop microbial communities from Cojedes, Venezuel. Combined Assembly of Gp0051906, Gp0051904, Gp0051908
CCACTATACAGGATAGCAAAATTTGGAACCCAGTGCCTCTCTGCTTCACAGTAATGAGAACTTTTGATATCTCTGCTGAAAGGAAAAGACAAGAAATGTGCTCAGGACATTTGAAAAAAAAAATCTGAAACAGCCTGTTGTGGAAAAAATAGAGGATTCAAAAGATATCTCCTGTGTGAGGTGTGACGCTTTGTTTCCACTTTTTTTCCTGTCAATATAATAGTTCCATTTACTTGCTTTTTGGTAGTTCTGCTATGCCAATACAATCAGTTACACTGATATAAAAATGTTTTATGTGACTGTAGCTTACACTGATTAATCAGACTAAATATGCACCTCTTTATCCAGGTATTACATAACATAAAACAAAGAAGTGAAGTCTACAGCGTCAAAACTGAGCAGCTAAAAAATTAGGAATTACCTAAATAAAGGCTGCACATGTAACTGTAATGTGAACTCTGTATTGCATATGCTAATTGAGCTAATTGCTGATAATTAACTTAGGGGAAAAACAGACAAAAGTTTCAGTGACGTAAAAAAAATTCAATTTTATACTGATTTGAAGAAGTTCAAGTTATTTTTTTATAAATTAATTTTATTTCTTCTGGTTTTAATTTCGTTTTAAAACATGGATGGATAAGAAAGATCTTGTGGAAAAGTCTGTTGACTGATCCAAAGATCAGAGTTGTCTTTCTTACAAAATGTCAAAGCAACATTTGGATTTTTTTGAAGCCAGATTTCACAGTCTTCAAGTCCTTTACATAAGGAATTCCTGTGCTCCAGCAATCCCTGGTTTTTCACAGCTTACTTATGCAGTATTTCTTTCATGTGTGTCTGAAGAAGACAGGTCAATTGATTAGAATTAGATAGAAGATATGAAACTTCATTTTTCACCATTGGATAAGTGGGATTAGAAGATACAGACTGGAAATAAAGTGGAGATTTTTTTCAGATCCAGTTATTTGAAAAATAACAAATAATACACATCTATTTGTAAAAAGAAGGCTGGAGAGGAGCCTTATGGTAGCAGAAAACTCAAGTGTTCAAGATGTGTTAAACTGACTACCTAAGCATTACTTCAGGCGTAATAGGCCCACAAAATGGGCTGGATTTTCATGTAAATGGACATAGCTCTGCTGAAGTTTATGGAGAAACACTGATTTATGCTGGGGAAAACCTCTTACATATATTGCATTAAAGACATGTAGAGTGCAACAATTAATATGATGTATGTAGAAAGAACAACTTGAAATTATCTTGCTTATAAAATACAACTAAAATGTAACCCCTGCAAACAGCACTGCATTCTCATTGCTATTGTACATGGTGACCTATGACCAAAACAGTGAGATTCATCACACCCGTTAAAGATCTATGTATTTTTTTACTGCTTGGTTTTACAGTTTTCAGTATGCTTAATTCGTAGAATCAAGCCAGCAAGTGCACTTACCTGATCTGCAAATCCACTTGCGAGGGACAGGAATGGAGATGGATATGTTGCAAAGATATGTGCTGTTGCATTAGGGCCTGTGACTTCAAGTGCTCCACCGTTATACGCCATCAGGGCATCTACAGAATATAGAACAGCCATTAACTGGTTGCACTTCTCCATAAACATTAGGTTTTCTAGGACTAGGATATACGTGATAATTTCATGCACTTCACATTCTCCACTAAAAACGGTCTTTTTTTCTGGGAGCATAGTTAATGGATTTGAGGTGATGTACTAACCATACCCTCCTGTCTCATCTCTCTTCCTGTGCCATGAAGTACTTGGTTCATGTACCACAGCTTTAAAAATGGGGCTGTTTTTCCCCCTGTTCATCGCTCCAAACTCAGTGCCAGGGAGCAATTTCTGATTCTGAACACATTGCATTATTCCGTAAGAGGTGCTGTATTTGGCATGATGCTCCAAAAAACACCTAGCATCCTGGTTGTGCTGTTGTGGATTCCCAGCCGCCAGGAACTACTGCTATTCCATTTGACAGCTGTGCAATGGCTTCTGGGAACAAACTCTCCTGAGAGACCTCCTCTTCTAAAGCAGGTTGAACGTTTCACTCTGCATGGGCTTTACACCCAACTGCTGTGCTAGTCATCCCAGATGTGAGGGGAGAGGCTAGCTCCAAAACTTCAGTTCTTAGTATATTGGAGTTAGTGTATGTTTATATATAAAGATTTATGTATATTGCAAATAAATTTACATTTATGTTAGTATGTTTAAAGCATATTTTAAATAGTATAATATCACTTCCATGTCGGAATAATTTGCTACATTTGGAAGCCCTGAAATGTTAGAAGTAGGAAGACACTTAGACAAAGCACTCAAAAATCCGCATAGACAGACATGAACAACAAATGCTATGCCTTTATTTCACTGGTGGATCCAGTGATGAGGTGATACTTGTGAGTAAGGAAACAGCTCCCCACCTCCCCTGGAAGTCATGGTGAGGACAGTTAGCTTTTCCTGAAGCTAGCAGACAAATCTATTTCTCCTTGCCCCTGATTTTTCTGGTGTTGCTTGAGGCCATGACATGTGTGCAGAGAATATTTAGTTTTTTAAATTTGGTCAGACTCTCTTATTTGCAGTGTCAGATTATTTTGTTGCATTTAAGTATTAGAAAAAAAAGATAAGGAAAAGAAAATTTCTCAGCTATGAGATTATTCTGTTTCTGATTACTACTGGTACTGAGCACCTAGCTGATATAGAACAGGCATTTCTATTTTCATTGTCAGTCTGTTGCACCTAGACCCAGCAATGTCTGCAGACAGAATGACCATAAGAGAGAGGCTTTGGAGGAGATGGGCTAGGTCAGTAGAAGCAGAGTTATGGAGTAAGTGATTGAAGCAACGGATCCAACTGAGTGGATTCATCAAGTCAGGGAGTCTGTTACTGTCTTCCCTTTGTGGTGCAACATGTAAAAGAAACATGCCTCAAGGAAGGGATAATTTTTTTTTCCTTTTTTTCCTTTCTAATTTGTGACCCCTTTATCATTCTACCTGGAGTTCATTGCCTTGGAGAGCTATCTCTCTAGGGTGGTCTGAAGGTTAGTCAGGAGGGACTTGATCTCATATCCTGTAACCTCAATGAACGACGTTGGTGATACTTGCCTACAGGCACTTGGATCAGGTCTTTAAGGTTTTTAATTTGCCTGGAAGATGAATAGCCCCATATCCCAGCTATTAAGTAGTTTAAAATCCTTACTGAGAAAGATATAATCTCAAAGTATCTGATTTCCCATGAATAATTTTTCTAAATTTCAGAACATTTCCTGGAGTATTAGTGTTTCAGAAAAGTTGTAGGATACCTGGAACGTTTGAGCCTTTTTTTTCCTTCAAACTCTTTGTGCTTCTTCCTTTCTTCTGTATGCTTTAGCTTCAGTCCTGCCATTAGCCCTGTGTGGACAGAGTGCTCTGCCTGCTTGGAATTCATTGAAAAATTGGGGCCTTAGAAACTGCCTGACCTCTAGCTTGCCCTGTAAGCATATCTAAGGTGGACTCACCATGATAAACCCCAAAGACAGCAGCTGCTCCAACAAATCCTCCCAGGAGTTGTGCTAACAAGTAAACTGGTAATTTTCTCCATTTTAATCTTCCAGTCACGGACATGGCTAATGAAACAGCTGGGTTTACATGACCACCTGAAAAATAAATCACAAAATAAGTCATATGGATGACTCAGATACATGAGACTAGGTGAAGGATTTGTAAAAATGTAGGTACTTTTGAGCATGAGACTAGTACACGCTTTTCTAGATGTTATTTTGCAATTAAATGCTGACAGCAGATAAACTGAAACAAGTTGCATGAAATTAGAGGAGGGGAAGGGGAAAGCCACCAAGATCCAGCTTCCCTCTTGATGTTAGCAGACTGTGCTATTTATCAGACTGCTAGATCTATAGATCTATAGACAACTTTTCTACAAAGAGCCTGAATCTGCCCTATCGGTTGTGATGGGAGGGTCCATCATTCTGCCACATTCACTCTCCTCAAGGGCTTCAGATTTTTATTTTTAAGGGAGGATTGGAGCAGCAGAACATTCATTCAGTTTAGTAAGCATGTATTAAGACAAAGGACTATTACGGGCTTGATCATATATCTTCAGGCAGATCTGGAGTACCCTGGATTTGAGTCATGTTTATGACTTTGTCTTCGACCTGAGGTTACTTAGGAACTCAATTCTCATGAACTTAAAATAAAATAACATTAAGGCTGTCCAGCTTCATGCTGACTGTTGGTGAGCTATGCCTATGGGATCTGGGGACAGCAGTGCGTAGTTCTTCATCACATGTTTTTATCAATCTCTTATACCCAGAAAGGTCCACAATAAGGAAACTGATAAAGTAGTTGTGCTGAAACAGAGAGCTCCATTTCCTGTGAAATTTCCTTCTTTTGTATCTAGAAGAAGCTACACCGAAACTCATACATGGAAAAGATTTAAGCAACATTGGAATTCTTTGCGACAATTTTAGTTTCTAAAATATATTTATTATTATGTCACATGCTAGTCACTTCCCTCAACATCTTTTATCAGCATGGAAAAAAAGTGTTGAATGCTTTTGGAAAACTTCATTTTTTACAAATATGTAGTTGACACTTAAGAAATAATAATTGCCAAATAAATAAACAGACGAAACCATACTCCACGGTAAAATACAGTAAAACCCGAGTTTTGCAAGGACATAGCAGATCCATTGCATACCTTCCAGGTAAAATCTCTTTTCAGCCTGTATCATTATCAGAAAAAAGTGGCCTTTGTCTCTCAAAGGCTAGTGATGGAGAAAGAGCCTCTATGTACAGTTTCTGTGTTTGCTTGCACTTCAGGTCAGTGAGTCATTATCTTACGAAATCCAGGCACCTTTGATACATAATGCACTGACAAACACAGATAACAAGATAGATAAAACCTTCTTTGTATCATTTCCAAAACTCTGACCTAGTAGCACCAGTCTTGAATTAATTTTGAATTCCTCACTGTGTTTCAAATTCTCCAGCACAGAGCAAAAAGATAGATGGCACCTTATTTAACAGCCCTTCATGTGAATTTTGATAAATTGTTGTCTTGTCTTTTGTTCTTTACTCTGGCTGGAATGAATAATTTGCCTTTCTTTCAACAACTGATATTGTTGCCCACCTATATAACATACAGGGTGATTGTGATGGCCAGGAAAAGTCGTAATAATATTAGAGATGTCTAATTTAAACATTAAATCTGTAAACGAAAGGTCTAGTTGAAGGCTCACGTGCTGGCATAGGGAAGTTAAAAGATTCTTGGTTCCTGTGCCACTGGTAGTTTCCTGGTTTAAAAAAAAAAAAAATCCACTTTGGACAGCATGTTCCCAATTTTTTGGTAGTTGCAATAATCACAGTCATGAATTTGTTTGAAATGTTAAGTTGGAAAAAATGGTGGGAAATTATATAGAGATTGAGGAAAATTAAATGGAGAAAAATCAAAAAAGGGAATTTTCCTACATAAGAGCTCAAATTCACCAAGTGTGCAAAATATATATTTTATGTTACCATAAATTAAGAATTTCATAAAGAACTGATGCAAAATATTTTAGAGTACTTACACATGAGATTTCATGGCCAAAGCGCCACAGATTTTGCTAACAAAATCTATACTATACAGGAACCGATATTCTAAAGTCTCCACTAGTAATCATATGTTGGATAGTCACAGCCTATTGAAATATCTGTTCCTATTCTTTCACAGAGAAAATGCATTGCATGCAGAATCCTTTGTCGTGGGAAAAAACACAGGAAGAACAAAACTGCAACATCTGCAACTGCTCTGACCTGCCGGGATTGAACTCTAATCTTCTGTATAATGGAGATGAATATCCCTTAAAAATGCAAATGTAGGTCAGGTTAGTGCCTTTACACCTTTACAGGTTTTTTTCGTGATACTGAGTTAGAAGAGTTTACCTGCCTACTTGTAAACCAAAAGCTGTAGTTTAGAGTTGTTCAGATAATAGGAATGTACTGCTGAATCAGCTTTGTGAGGTATTAAGGAACCATTCTGCTTTGTTTCAATAACAGTAACAAGACTGCCTCTTTTGCGGTGCCTTGAGCACTTTCGATCTCAACTTAGAAACCTTCTCATGCATGGTTTTTTTGTAAAAGAATTTGTAAAAGAGAAGAGAAATGGCCGTAGTAATTTCTGCTATAGCAACAATTTATAATGGCCTAGTTATACCCAGATATATCTGCCCAGATTGACTTTACTCTCTTTGTGAAGGGTAAGAAATGCCTCTATGAGAACTGGAGTACAAGGCACCATCTGCTTTAAGAGGGCAGTATAAACTCCACATACAACATGGAGTATAGTGTATTATAGTACACAACACCATGTATTATTACAGCCCATCATTTTCTATTTTAAAGGGAGAATTTCAATGTTAAAAGCAGTTATACTAATGCTTCTGATATAAATTTGGCCAAACTGAATGACGGAAACAGGAGACAAAGCACCATCCAATTTGGCACATGGAGACGCTGATTAGTTAGCCCAGCCACAGACAAAAGAGAGATTCCTGACCAATATGTATTGAGGAAATGTTATGGCAGAAAAAAAGGGGCAGTGACAGTACATCAACAGTGCATCACAGAATCTATCTCTAGTACTGAATCTTTTTGCTGTTTCTGCCTTCTGTGATCTGCTGCTTCTGTGAATCAGCAAACAGACAGCAGCAGACTTGCTACTGCCTGTCATAGGACATGAAGAGATAAATCACACTTTCTAAGGTGAACCTTGATCATTACACCCATCAGTGGGTCATTCTACCTAGCTGGCAAACATTTTAGCTGGTGACTGCTGGATTCTATAAGCTTTTTTTTGTTCTTTCCTTAAACGCAGTGACTGTGTTGTCCAGGATCATCTCTCTTGACAGAAATTTCAAAGCAAGACCAAGCAGATTTCTGATCTGGACAGACAATGTTCCATAAAGGCCAGAGGTCTGCCAAGGTTTGCACACTGTAGTTCAGATCAGAATTTGGTGGAAGAGTTTATCAAACGCAAAGAATAGAAGGAAACAAGAAAAACACAAAATATTTACTAACGAAACTCTGCTGCAGACTCTGCTGCAGTGCCGCTTGCCATTGCTAGATACATAAATGTTTATACCATGAAATTGAATTAATATATAAGGTAGCCTTAAAACTGTGCCAACAAATGCTACATAAGAAAAAAAAAGTCACTTACCAGAAACCCCTGCACCCGTGTACACTGCTATGACGATTCCCATTGCAGTTCCGACCACTATTGACACAATATCACCACTGGCTCCTCGGCTAAGGACAGCCTGTGCTGTACTCCCACATCCAAGTACCTGCATTTTGAAAGAGAAGTGTGAAACCATGAGTGTGTCTGTCAAATGTTATTTGTTAATTTACAAAGCCTGCTGCTGTCCAGGTATAGCTGAAAATGTTAAATACGGAAACAGTGCTAGAACTTGAGATTAGCAGCATGCGTGCCATTTACTGCCTTTGCTGCAGTGAACATTTGCTCTATATTTTCCCTGCTCTGTGGCCAGGAAGAATTTCTGCTGTTACAGGCCTCTCTCTGTCCGCAGAAAAGAGCTTTCAAGTACAATGATGGGATACAGATCAGAACTTGGAGTCTAAACAAGATCTCAGAGCCTCTACAACAAATTTCTGCATCTGAAAGTGAAGAGGGAATGAATTTTGTGTGGTAAGTTTTCAGTTCCAGATTGTTGTTATAAACAATGAAAAAATTGCTATAATAGTTATGAAAGATAGTTCAAAAAGCTTTTAAGGTTTAATGCTGAAACTTTGGAATGAGACAACTTTCTAGAGAGTAGTGTGTTACTGTTATGCTGCCTTGATATCATATATTGCTCTATTAAAATATTTCACTGGCTCTGCAGCTTGAGCAATTAACTGAAATGGGGATACCGGAATAGTTCCCATTGGAATGTTCTCAATGCATTTAAACTAGCTTCTATGTTATGTTGGTTCCCCTCAGCATGAAGTTCAGCACCACGTTTAAATGTGTGCTTAAGATCATGTTTTTCAGTTCTAAAGCTTCAGCTTAGCTTCAAGCATACGATTAAGTCCTATTAAAGTTGGTAGAAAGATTTTCAAAGGCCTTTAGTTTAAGATGGACTAGCTGATCCTTTTCTGCCAGAAATCAGTTTGTATCTTTGAAAATCTCCTTATTAAATATGTGCCAAAGTGCTTTGCTGAACAGGGATGTGACACTCTATGGAAGGTATCAAACAATATCTGTAGTCTGAAAACATTTGCTTCTCTGCAACTGTAAGTGATCTGAATCATATAATTTCTGGGATGTGACTAGATTTGTCTTGAGCAACCTTAACTGCTTTGATGTTAAATTGGATATATATATATATATATATAAAATATGTATATTCCTCCTTTGATGGTACATGGGGATCTGATTTTTTTCTTCCTATAAAATCATTCCATCTCAGCCAATGCAGTAGCTTTGGTTAATCTCCTTGCTTTGCTCTAGTGTTCTGCCCTTACTGTGTGTCACCAATGACTGTATTGCAAATATTCTTCCTAATCATGCATATTTGAATACATAAAATACAGTTCTTTTAGAAATGCTTATTTTCAGTTGCAAGGCAGTTGCATTCAGAAACTGAAACGTAATGAGAAAATCTCTTCTGCCTTAGAAACAGACTGTACCAAAAATATTTGGGGATTGAGGTTTAACAAGCAAGTCCTGCTAGAACAGATGCAATTTAAACAGGCAAAATCATAATTTTATTTCCGTTATTTCCCCAAGGGTGTTAACTCATACCAAAATGTGACAGAAAAGCTCTCAGTAAAATTACACTCTTAACCAGCTTTGCAATGCAGATGGAGTTTCTGTAATAAATGTGCCCCGAGACCCTGTCATATACCCAGGTGCAGTTCTTGCCTTTAGGTTATAATCACGCAAGCAAACAAAACACTGTCTGGTGCCAAAGTGTTACAGCTGTCAGGGTACGTAAGGCTAGGGTGGTGTCAGATAGCAGGAGTTTATTGGGCTGTAGAACTGACAGTTACAAGACATACTCCAAGCTGCAGTCAACTGCTGTGCAATGGATGACATATGCTCACGTTAGGCATTCTCTCATTGCTATTAGTATCATATACCTAGCAATTCAAATGATAAGCACAAAGGCACATACAAATATAAACCTGAAACAAAATACATTTTAGTTGTTCGCAGACGAAATTACACTTTTTTTAAAATTTCATATGGGGCAATTCTACTCATGATGTATTTATATGTTCAATTAATATGGAAAGAATGAGTATGCTGGATTTTATGAAGTATAAGATTAGGATACAAGTCTCGAGGAGGTGGAATTAGCATGCTCTAGCTTTCATTTTCCAGGCTTCTCAAAGAGAGTATTCCAGAAATTGCACCAAGCAAGATGAAGTGAAAGCTGTGGCTCAGCCGTGGAGCAAGTTCAGCAGGGGTGGCTGGGGCCCTGCGCACACTAGGGTGCAGTCTGCATTCAGGCAAGCAGTTCGATGTACAAGTATGCACTTGTGTTCTGAAACGGCAGAGACAGATTTTTGCAGATTCAAAGAAAAGGCCGTTCTTTTGAAAATATTACCACTTTCTGCGAGGACAATTAGAAAAAGGGAACAGCAGTGAGGGAGATGGGTATAGAAAAGGATAAGGGGCAGTAATCACATCTGTGTGTATCAACTACAAACTCACAAGAAGAGGGAAGGAAATATCAGAGGGGGCCTGCAACCTCCCTTTCCTGATTACCACAACTGAGGAGAATTAGAGAGAAACAGCTGTGTCGTCCTCTTGCGTAATAGCTTCTGCTCTGCACATCATAGCGAAATAGGCAACTGCAGGTGCTCCATTTTTGTGCTAGCCAGTCTCAGAAAACTGAATCTACGAACAAGGCATACAAGCCAGCTTGAATACAGATGGACTGGCTGCTTGCTCGGTGGACATTGGTAAATGACTGCCTGCGCATGTACGATGAATGAACACTACCGCAGGCCCAGCCAGTGTGTGCCCATTCTGGGAAACTGGGAACTGAACCTGCAAATCCGAACCATGTCACAGTAATATTTTCTCCATCTTCCATCATTTTAAGAAGGAGAGAAAAAAACTTTCTCGTACCTACTGTAATTAGGTTGACATAACTGGAAGCTATCACCTAATCATGTAATTACATGAGCAGCAATGTAATACACTGTGAATCTTCGCTTGGCTGAGTTAAGACCAAGTAAATCATCAGGCTGTAACTAAATATTCTAAGTTTCTAGGCCAAGCTCAGCCATCAGCTGCACTCACACGAACTCATTGATTGAAGCACATGGAGTTGATGGGAGTTTAATTTACAGTACAATATAGCCAGATCTCTTTATCTTATCATGTCATCTAATGTTACCAAGTTTGCATCCTGGCAGTTGTCTATAGCCTGATCTGCTTAAATGTAGTGGAGTAGCTTCAGTACTGACTTTTTGTTCACAAAGTAATTAGATTACTGTCATAAATAAAATGTTTGGGTGTGGAATAGCTGTCTGCACATTCTCTGCCAAAAAACTTGCTTTGTAGACATTAGATCCTTCTCTTTGTCTTGGGTAACAAGGCTAATGTTAGGAAAGGGAAACAATTGGCCTCCAGCAAGTGCAATGTCCTGTTACTCCCTAGAAGCGTACAGAACTGTATCTCTATCCCACTCATCGGAGAGACTAAAGATCATTTTGCCTCCATCTGTGCTATTTTCAGGATTTTGGCAAATGCTTGTAATAGCATTTTTCAGTGTAAATAAGATTTCCTGCAAGATCTGAATGCAGAATTTTAAGGAGTCTATTTTTCTACATGGTCTGTGAAGTTTTAGACACCTCAAAGCAGAATGCTTGTATAAAAAAGACCTCTTCTTATCGAACAGATCCAGTGGTAGCGTGCATTCATAGCCATACACTCTTACTGTAACTTTAAAGAAGCAGCCAAGTCTCTTGCTTTTTAGAAGTGTGGAGACAATTACACTTGTGTTGTTATATGTTGTACCTCACCAGCTGCCAAGCTGTGGTGAGTTGGATACCTACAGAGGGGTACCATAGATGTCCCTTCAAGCAGAGTATGGCCTCAATGGCTGCACAACTGGTGGTGCTCTACACGAGTACAAGGATTTAGTGTGCCACAAGGAATAAAGAGTCAGCAGTTAGAAAAAAAAACACATTTTAATTACAAGCTTTACACTTTCAATTGGGAAACACTAGAAAAATAGTTCAGAATTTCTCTTTTAGTCAGTTTTCAGGACAGAACCGTACTTCAGACAACCATGGCTAATTATGAAGAATCTCCAAGGATCCCTCCACCAATTCACAATTTGCTGTAAGGATGCCTTTGTTCAGGAGAGGCAGCAACCCTGCCCCGTTCCCACGCCATACTCCCACCTAAGTTCTCCTTCTGTTCCCCAGACAGGCATTTCCTGCTAGCCCGTGACTTGTCTGCTCCCCGTTTTCGGACGGATGGACCTGCGCTACTGCTCTGGGCTCTGCTGCCCATGCGTGTGTCCCTGTGCAGTGCTGCGAAGGGGACGTGCTCTCAGGGGCAGCGCAGTGCACTAGGCTCAAGCTGTGTGCTTGCGGTGAGTGTCCTTCTGCTACCCTGAAGTTACCCGTTCCCAGTCTGCGGAAGCAGAGCAATATTGCTGGGACACTCAAGGACACAAGAGCGAGCCCTGGTATTTCACTTTGTACAGAAACCTCCAGGACTCCTCCAAGCAGCCAGACCTAGCACCGCATTTAGGCTCTTAAAAGCAGGGATGCAGGCAGGGAGAGTCAGAGAGTCCTTTTGGCGGTTGGGAGGAGTGGTTGCATTTGCCCTTCTCTGCAGATAGGGATCTCGCTGAACAAAATTGCCCACAAAAACATTAGAGGGTTGTTTGTGGTTTTCTGTAGTCTTGTACTGTTCCTCCTGCCCCTCGTTAATATTGCCATATATAGTTAGTTTGGGTGTTGCTTGTAAAAGTAGTAAATAAACTTGTCAGATAAAAGGCTGATTACTAAATTGATGGTGTCCTAAAGGTCTTTAACTTGGAGTGTATTTTAGAACTCACTTTCATTTCCAATCTCTTTATTTACAAAGCAAGTCTGCTTAAGAATTTATCTGTTGCATATCATAATAAGGTGTTTTATAATGGATTAGAAACTCTTTCCCTACACAGCCATATTTTTGCTGCGTGTCTTATGTAGGGCCTTAATTCAGACTGGGTTCCTAAGCATACTTTCAGTAGGGATGGTAATGTTAGCAGCAACAAAAAGAGAGACATATTAGATCTACTAAAATTCAGGTCATTAGCTCTGCAAGAATTTAAGTTGCAGGAAACATCTGTTCTTCCAGGAAAGAGCAATCTTCATCTAATTCCACGTTTAATATTTGCTATCTTTTGTTAAATCATATAGTACTTAAAATTTTCAAGGCGAGATAAAAATACAGCTTACCAGTCAAATAATTGTTAAATACTTTAGAAACACATGGCTCTTATTTTATCATTAATTAAGTACTTTGGTGGGGGCTGGGGGATTTCTGTACATTAACATTTAATCAAACTTGGAGTAATAGAAAATCACTATATCCGTTCTCCTGATGATCTCCTGGGACACAGCCGATATCTTCTTGGGTTCAAATGGATTTCCCTTTACTATTTTCATACTTGCTATCTAATAAAATAAGGGTTTGAAGAAAAACCTTATCATTTAGTTAATTAAACTGTATAGACATAAGCCTTAAAACGATTGCCGTTTTGAAACCATTTTTTAAATGACAGAAAGCATTACTATGTAAAGACATGAATGTAAATTTAATAAGGCTTTGGATGAATTGTGTATATAAAGCTTTTAAAACATATAAAGATCTGGTTCAAATTGCTCTGTGGGAAAAAAGTACAGTGAAAATATTGAGGGACAGATTATACTGTGTTATATAAACCAATGCTTTTAAATTTTTTATTATTGCTTTTGCACATGCAATAGGAGACAAATAAAAGCTTGAAATCACCTAGAGAGAATGCAAAGGTCTGCAAAAATTAATTATGATTAATATTGCATTCTTCATCCTGAAATGCTAAAATGCTTTTCTTTCCTGAATTAAATAGGGCAACTGGCTTGAGTCAGTTTCTTCAGGGAAGATTATTTTTATTTTCTTACTAAGTTTTAGAAATTCCGGAGAGAAAGGAAATCAAACATTTCATATTCAGATACAAACTTTCAGGAGTGAAACTTGGCCCCTTGCAAAGGGGCTAGGAAGAAAAGACCGGGCAAGGGAAGAAAATCTTACCTAGTAGCTTCTTGAGGAGAAAAAGAGCCTATTCAGGTGCTGCTTGCCTCCCAGATTAGTCATTTACTCTTGAGCTGAGATATGCTTCTCTGCTTTGCTTCCTACACCAACTGGAAAGATTAAAATCTTTCTAAACTCCTAAAATGTGTTTAGTCTCTGTAACAGTGCTCGGGGAATGGCACCATTCAGCGAGAGTGCAGGAGCGGGCATTGCGGTTTCTGAGGAAGGACGTTTTCTGTCCTCTCTTAGGAGCAGAAGTGTACATATATCTTTTCTTTTAGTCTTTCCTTTGGGTGCAGGAACAGGGAGGCTGGATCTTTGCTGTGCCCTAATGGTTGGAGATGCATGGTTCTGAGTAATTAAAGACTCGGTATGTTCTCTTCCTAAGCTGCTTTGTTTTGGAAAAAAATAGCTCAATGCTTTTTAATACTAAAGAAGCTTTTGAGGAATGGGTTAAAGGAACTCAGTCAAGTTTGCCTCTAAACCAGACCATTGGAGAGCTCACTAGAATTCACTTTTAGCCAGAATGGTTTATTGAAGTATTGAAATCACAAAGATATAAACTCACTGTATAGCATGAACTGCATTTATTATCTTTTATTCTGTTCTCCAACTGTTTATGACTGTTTTTAAAAGTTATTACTTTTATTACCTTTTTTCTTATTTGGTGAAACTTTTGCAAACACAGCCTGTAAATTTGTGTCTGTAAAATATAAATTCTAGTTTTGCACTCGCAGTTGAATGTTGGAAGGATGCAAGTCTTCTGTGAGGTTCAGGGAGAGTGCTTTCACTTCAGTCCTGTAAATGCAAACTTTCCAGAAAAAAAGCATCTACAGAAAAAGGTCTTGGAAAATTATGTTGAACTTCCTGGAACCTCTTGGTTAAACAAGAGAGCTGAGTTCTGTGTTGGAGCTGATTTTGCAGAGATGAAGATCATTCTCTTTAAAGCTTTCAGGCAACACAGAACATCTGAGTCACCTGAAAGTTTAAAATGTCATATACTGGAAAAGTTAAGTTTGTATTGAAAACAAGATTTCCTATGACTTTTCAGAATTATTTGCTGTAATAAACATTTCGAGGTAAAAGAACAATTAGGTAATCTTCCTTTCAGTTCTTTCACACTGCTAACTATTCAGCTGAATTAAAGAATGACTTCAGGGAAACAGAGGTGTGCCTAGACAGAAATGTTACTTGAGTTTTACAATAGTAAAATTGTAGAAATAATGCCAGTGTGCAAGAATACCTCCTTAACCTCAGCACAACTAAGGGTCTTTGTTACCACTTTGACTTCTGTTTGCAATGCTGATTTAATACAGTACCTAGAAAGAGGAAGAGTGTGCACATCTTCAGCAGAATCGTTAGCAATCATTCATGCCATCAAAATATATGTAACTGGTACATTTGCAGAAACAGAAAGGACCCTGAGTTGGTGATGACAGGGAAAGGAAGCATCTTATTCCCATAAAATAAGCAGTTTTGGTCTGGAAGAGCAGGATTAAATTCTGTGACATTAGACTTGTGAGTGACTTCTATTATTCATCGGTTGTGCTGTAGTATTGCTGCTAGAGACCCTAATGTACGGGTCTCTGTGACAGAAGAGCGAATTTTCAGACTGCAAACGTTGCTAAGGCCCATGGTGTCTGTAGCATTATATAATATTGAAAAAGCTGATGAGTGACATACCGAAATACCAGTTATAAATATGTTTTAACAACTTTTTTTGTCTAGCTTTGACAAACAGAATTTCACTGTCTGAGAGCTAATTATACAAGATTCTGTACTCCAGGAAATTCATTGCTGATGGCAAACAAGGTAGCTGTTAGAGGCTACTGCTATTTAATTTTGTACCTTAAACAAGACTTGATGTAAGCAATTTCATCCTATACAAAGAAAGAGTCTCCCTTTCACCTAAAAATTTAGAACACGGAATTTATCTTTGTTTAAAATTTCTAAGTAGTGATTTTGTATTAAATGATAAACACTTATTTAAGGAGTAAATGATCAAAAGCTACATTTACTTTCATATAATAACTTCATGTAATGAGGATTCTAATGCATGTTTGGAACAAGGGATACCTATTACTGTACAGTATTGTAATAAATGTGCACTGGAATGTAGGACCACCAAAAGAAAGATATGAAAAAGTTGCTTAAATTTTAATCTTCTGGACTGAGCAAATCCATATAATGTCATACTTAAAGATTTTTCAGGCAAGACTAAACTCCCCAACCAAGCAGCAGTGATAACTTGCGTAATGAAGTGGTCAGAATCAGAAAACAGGACAAAAGATTTTGATGAGCCAGAAATAAACAGCCTTCCTTCTCATTAGTTGGTCTGTTTGCAGCACGGGGTGTCGTGCATTCAGTTCATGCTAGTGCACTGCATCCTCTACACACACACAAATATTTGCTTCAGTGGGAGTTTTGCAAGAGGCTCTCCAACTCCAGTTGGAGACTAAGCTTTGGGGTAGGAATATATACGCTACCCACTTGTCTTTATATGCTAAATGGAAGCCTGTGGTCTGTTTCAGCAAGTGTACACTGCTCTGGACTCAGGAGATACTGGCTCCTGTGAAGCTCCTTTCTGGGAAACTGTGTTCAGTAAGATGCTCATGTGAGTGAAAATGAAATACAAACTCTGTTAGGTGAGCAGTATCCGATAAAGGCAGCCACATGGCCCATTTGACTTCTCTTTTTGGAACTGTTCCAATTCAGATACACTTAATGGCATAAGCCAGGGTGAATTCCATTTTGTTTGAGAGCAATTCATCCAGGTTCCAAAGGGGAAATACGAAGACAAGCACGACTGAAAGCAGAGAGGCAGTGAATTCCGGAGAGAATCACTGAAAAGTCACATAAACCATCTATCTGATGCAACATGGCTTCTTGACTCTTTTGTGCCGGCACCCAGGTGTTGCTCTGCAGGTTAACCCAAAGAGACCCAAGAGGAAATGTACTGAACCAGAAGACATGCTGGAGAACAAAAGGTCTCCAGAGAGCTCTTTCTCAAGGGAGGCCCCAGGGGC
>Ga0181612_156625_pt1 | contig 16316 bp, 9 predicted proteins | sample HoacroProtozoa21_FD_119630 | JGI IMG/M metagenome (GOLD analysis project Ga0181612, IMG submission 119630) | Hoatzin crop microbial communities from Cojedes, Venezuel. Combined Assembly of Gp0051906, Gp0051904, Gp0051908
ATGCAAGCAATCCACGTCGTGTACAAGAGTGCAGAAGACACAGGGAAACTGCAGTCAAGAGCTGAGAGCTGCCATGTCCTGGCAGCCTTCCTTGCTGCCTCCCCTGCCACCCCTGAGCAGTGAATTGCTTACTAAGGGATGGAGTTGATTTGCCACTGCTGCTAACGAACTCAATGCACAGCGCACTGCCTGCCAGGAGAGCACTGAAGGCACAGGCGCCTTCCTCAGCTTGCTCACTGTAACAGCAAGAAAAAGCAAGTTACCAGTGCCCACAGTTCTGGACTGCTCGATGTCCAGCCTGCAATATTGAAGGCGTAGTCATGCAAGGAGCTTCTTTTGCCATCTCCCTCTCTGCTGGTTTCTCTTAAGGGGATTCCCTACAGATGCCATTTCCTACTCATTAAACTGAGATCTACTTCAATGCTTGCAAAGATGCTAGCAGACCACATTCAATCCTGTTTCAGCAGTGAAAAGTCTGAGGGGAGAAAAAACTATCACTACACCTGGAAAACTGAGCTCCATTAAGCTTGGCATCCCCCCTTTTGAAGAATGTAAAAGATTAATACTGGAAGTCTTGAAAAAATGCTGAAGTTTTGTGCTTGTTGTAACAGAAGAGTAAATCTGGCCAAGTACCCTTGGAGAGCACAGGAAAAGTGTCTGCTTTACAGGTGCCTCACATTTTCCAAGGGAAAACAGGACAGAAAGCTGTGTCCATTTACCACTCCAGAAGTAAGAGAGACCCTTTACCCTGCTGGGGGCTCTGGGTTTCTCACCTCATGTTCCTACATGAGACTGCCAGGAGGGAGAGCAGGGATGCTGGCTGGCCGGCGGGAGACCCGGACGCAGGCATGGTTACAGTGGGGTGCCCAGGCATGTCCCAGCTCAAGGCATTGCCATCCCCTCTGAGAGCACTGCTTGGAGCTCTGAAAGGGGCTGTTACGGACCTGCAAGCGCAGGGCCACCACCTCAGCCCACATGTCCCAGCAGGACCCACACGGTGTCACACCTACAGGGACGAAACCCACAGGAACCACCCCCCCACCTGAAGCTTCAGGAGACTTAACAGGAAGGAGCCTAAAAAAGGCAAATGCCAGCGTGCTGCAGCTGTGCATTTGTGATATCATGAGCTTGGCATAGCGATCCACACGTTTAGCATTCTTCCACGACCTTAGATGTAATCAAGCCTCAAGAGATGTCAAAACCTGCTGTAACAAAGCCATTTGTACAAACACTGAGTTTATACACAGAGAACATCTTAAAGCAATTTCTAATAAAACTTGCAAGAAGTTAGATACATACATGGTCATCCTCGTGTTTGTGCACAATGTCAAAGAGAGACAGAAGGATGCACTTTGACCACAGCAGCATTTGGCTGTACAGAAGTTACACTGGCAGATAAATATTTGTTTAGCTTGTTATGGAATAAAAACCTCTTGTTTGACTTTTCCAAGATAAGCTTATAACGGGAGAAGGAGGGAGAGAAATGAGGTAGAAACACAGCTGTGACCTGAGAAATCAATTAAACCTGTACATCTCATTAGTGCTCTGAAGGGTGGAACAGTTTTACTACTGCTAGCATTCAGCGTGCCAGGCCAGATCGCTCATCGCAAGTGTTTCAGGGTTTAAACAGACAAAACAAGATCTCAAATGCCCAAATTCAGAGCAGCTAAATGTAGGACAGCCCTGGAAAACCCAGAGTGAGAAGATGGAGATATTGAAGGGTTTGCTGTTCCAGGGCAAACACAGGGATGGATAGTGGGGAGGAGAAGGCCCCAACAGGTCTTGCTATTTGGGCAACACCCATGCCAGGGAGATGGAGCCGAGGCCCGTAAATGGTGCCAGCAGACCCTGCTCCTGTGCTTCTCGGAAACACATTGCTAACCTTGAAAATCCCAGAGAGTGGCAGGAATCCCCAGAAAGACAAGTTAAGATTCCTGTGCCAAACAGTCCTATGACACTCATCCCCCAACCCTTCTTTACCGCTTTTCCCTGATGCCTGCTCCAGCAGAAGGCAATTTTTAATTAAACCAGATATCAGCCTTTTTCCAGAGTTTTTTCAGACATGGAGGAGAAAAGGAAAGTTCCATGAGAGTTATTGGATGTTCTTGATTCAATTTCTACTTTTGTCTTTAAGATCGTAGCGAACATCATCCCAACTGTCAGCAAAGATAGCTCAGGATAAATCTGCCATCACTGTAGCACTGCTGTATTCGATTCGTGTCTGCCGCTGCCCTGTGGACCCTCTCTCTCACAGTCTCCCTTTTAACGTACAAAACCACCACAAAATCCCCTCCCCAAACCTCCAAGGCGCTGGCAAAATTAAAGCCCAGGAGGCATAAGAGCCCCTACAAACTTGAACAAGCTAGATTTTTATCCTGTCAATATGCTTCTCTCGGTTGTGGTGATGAAACAGCACTGCTTTACCATGCAGGATTTTAGGAGAACTGAGGGAGAAAGAATAACTGGTGCAAGCACACAGCCAATTTACAGCCACCAGTTGCATTACTGTTATGAAAAAAAAACCCCACACAATAATCAAGCTTTAAAATAGAAGGTATAAGCTTACATAGCTGGCTTGAAAATCCAAATGTCTGTTTTTTTTTAACTGAAGAATGATGGCTACAAGTGATCAGTCCCCACCAGTAATTTTTTTTGGCCAGTCAGCCAGCCAAGCTAACAACATGAACAACCATGGCACAAACCAGGGCTAGCGGGACTTACCAGACTGAGCAGAGCACAGCACCAACAGGACTGGTCCCAGGCTCTATAGACAGGCACCCACTCCTGCATATTTCCTGAGAAAATAGCAAGAGCCTCCCCAAAACCACTACCCTCTTGCCACACCCCTGCTTGCAGGCACACCCTCAGAGTTAGCATCCTCCTGCCCTGGCTTTGAGATCCCTTATCCACAGCACCCCATACTCTGTCCTGCCAATCCAGCCAGCTGCTCCCTCCCACACCTTCAGCCATCGCCTCCTGCCCCTTCATTCCCAATTTTAAGCCTTCGTGCGGGGTTGGCCAGCCCCTTGGCCAGCTCTCTTCTGCTCTCCTTGGCCAGGTGACTCCCATCTCTCCCACCTGAGAGGGCTCTGGTGGTAAAAGCCCAATCACTGTCATTGGTGCCAGCTGCATGAGCAGGCTCTGACCTGCAAGGCCCTTCACTCCTTCTCAAGCCCTTTCCCTGGCTGGCAGGATCAAGGGGAAAACCACCTGCCCCCATGCCTTTGACCAGGGCCATAAAGCCCCTCATGACCTTTCCTGGTCTCCCCTAGCAGTGCTGTGGTGCACCCCCTGCATGGTCACCCTTCCCCACACCAGGCAGACAAAAGCTCAAAAGCGTCAGCCCAGGGAGGATGACAAGAGTGATGGAGATGGGGAAGGACTGAGGATCTGGTTTCTGACCACGGGGTGCACAGGGAAGGAAGCATTTCCAGCTGCAGATAGGCCTGGCCCTTGCAAGGGTCAGCCCCAGGGCCAACCAGCTGCTCTGGCCACAGCTGGACAGGCCAGATGTGGGCAGAGCAGTGGTAACTGCCCAGTCTTTAGTCAACAGCAGCTTTGTTTAAGGCCTGACTCATAGCTCGGGTGGTTACTGTGGCAAACTCTCACTCTTTACATCACTATGCTGTGGTGGGCGAAGCCCCCAGCCACAGGACAGAGCCATGGGGCTGCAATCCCTGCCCTCCCCAGGCCTCCATCCCCATCCCAAGGGCAGGTTGACCCACTTGCCCCGGACCAGGGAACCAGCCCACACCAGTGGAGAGCAAGGCTCCTTGGCCCCAGGAACTTGAAGATGAGAAAGCTTAGGCTCAATGTTTTTTCCCCATTAAATACAAAATGCCACCAGGACATTCAAATACTAAAACACAGACTAACTGGGTGGTATTAGTTTCTACTGCTTTGTCTTCCAGGGGCTAGTTTCAGTCTATTTAACTTCTGTTATTCTCCCTCCTGAACAGTTTTCTGGGATAAAATCTTACTTTGATAGGAAGTGGAACAAGTTGCAGTCAATATGATTTATTGTTTTCAACTATCCTCATGATAAATACATATTTTACAGAATTACAGAGGGGGGGGGCGGAAATTATCGGGAATGGTTAGAGACATCTCCCTCATTAAAGACAGCAGATCTGCTGTCTTGGCATGTTACTATCGTTAAGCAATACTGCGACAGTTTGTAGGGGCCTTAGAACAGTGTGTCTTGTGCTAAAGACAAAGCTGCTGTCCAGTTCTGCCAGTTCTCAGATCACTGGTAACAGCTGCAGACTCCTGCGCTTGCCCCATGACCGTTCCTTTTAACTGTTGGAAATCAACAGACTATTAAAGGGAATCAACTCCAATATGTTGCTTTTTTTCCCAAATGAAAAATTTCTCAGCTCAATAATAGTAAAACTCTTCAAATACATTTATTCGTCACCAATGAAAATACTGTACAATACCCAAGAAAAGGGGCGGGGGAAGGCAACGTGTTAAGACTGGCTTTCATCAATGTCTTTGTCTGGATCCACCTCTGCAGCTTCACTCTCCTGTTGCTGTTTCTTCCAGAGTTTAGCCATAGCAAGCAGTTTGAGATTAGGCTGATTGGCAGTATCTTCTGGGAAAATATAATCATAGTATTCCTCCCAGCCAGCATCAGACTAGAGAAAAAAAAAAAAATACCACAAAGCAAGTTTAATTTGCATGTTAATGTTAGCTATTAGAAGGTGCTTCTGATAAGCGTAACAGTGAGATAAAAATCAATGTTTGTTAGGCCATCCACAGCAGCTGAAAGGGAGTAAGACAGTACTAATTCCGCTGTGCGTAAGAGCAGGCAGATTTGATGAACAGCCTGGCTACAGCTGCCCAAAGTTAAGAAACAAACACTACCTGCATACTACTACCTAAAGCTATTTTGATTTGTCTATGGTAGGAGTTGAAAGTAAAGGTAGCTCGACCATTTAGTATGAGTATTTCACTCTGAATCAACTGCCCACCTAGCCTGATGAAGAGCAAGGAGCTCAGCAGCGTGTGTTTCAGGCCAGTGCTTTTTTTCCAATTACTGCAGTAAAATTGGTATGTGGCTATAGCATCATCACAGCCGACTCTGTTTCGTGTACCAGACCCCAGCACAAAGCCACCAAGGATTCAGAGTGACTACCTGCATCATTTTTCCTCTTACCCCATCTTCAGCCTGCAGTTTTCTCCTCTTCTTTATTTTTTCAGGCATTAGTTTATCTATCCTCTCTTTAGTGGTATCGGTTCCAAACTCCTCTTCAAAGTTTTTCCAAGATTCCAGAAGCATGACTCTTTCCTCTTTCTCCTCACAGTTTCGCATTGCCTTATTAGCCTCTTCATAAATCTGCCGGCATCTTGACAAACTCTCCTCCCTTCCCGCAGATAGCTCAAACTGCGCAAAGCTGATCCATACCTGTGGTGAAAGCAAATCAAAATCAAGTTGAAACCTCCACTCTGCAGTCTGATAGCTAAGCGATAGTTTAAAAAAACAAAGCAGCCAAAAAAGCAAATGTCAATGCAAGTCTAAAGTACTTTTTCGTAAGCAGACACCTAGAATGTTCGTGTTTGTTTCGCATGTGTGACATTTGCCTCGCTTTGCCAAGACAGAATATTAACAAGAGCCACGCTGACAAATTTCTTGCAGTTGTTCCAGGTCATGATAAATCCGTCTGAATTTAGTCAGACGACAGCACCAAACTACACTGGAAAAATCACAACTACTTTTTCCTTGCAACGTTTTTGCAACTAAAATTCCAAAACTACTCAGCAGGAAGATGGCTGCTTGTAAACCTTCTGCAAAGCCTTCTTTCATGTAAGGTATGCCTGTTGTTACACATAATTTAGAAATTTCTTTCCTCTTTTCAGGGCACAGAAATGGTACTGAACTTAGGTTCACTGTTGATCTGAAAAAGCCACACAGTCAATGCAGTAAAGTGTTTCCATCCACCATGGACCCGGTCCAAGAGCAGTTCTGTGTTTCGGGTATCCATACCTACCTTAACATGCTGTGTCCGCTGAAGTAATCTGCGGTAAAGGTTTCTTGTTTTCTCATACTCTTCTTGCTCAATTTCAAAGTCAATGTAGGATTTCCAAAGAACCTGCAGAAGAGAAGTCTCCCATTATGTTCATAGCACACTGAGATAATGGAAAGCAAAAGAAAGAAAAAAAGAGGAGCAGCACAGATAAACCTGAAATGTCTCTGGAAGAAGTTTCGGAGATCCGAGTTATTTATTGACTGTACAAGCTAGGATTTCGACTAAGCAATATCCAATCTTGTGCACATAACCCATTTAGCTTACTCCTGTAAGCATGTTTCTCCTTCCATGTTCTGTCACAGGTTTTACCTGTGTACCCTGCTAAGCAACAGATGCTAAATTAATGAGGCACAGGCTAAGCCACCACAGTAAGCAGTTCTGTTCAAGCTGGTAGATAATTTACATTTTAATTAGCCACACTGTGTAACAAATACCTTAAAATTGTGCCAATTGTAAAGTTCATCTACCCCCTTACCTCTGGCATGTCTAGCCGGGGCTGGCTAATAGCCAACTCATATATTGCACGGGCTCTATCAATATCACCAAGAATGGTCTCTAGTTCAGCAAATTTAATCCATGATGTGCAGTTTTCCGGTGCAAACTCCAGGAATTTTTCATACAGCTTTCGGCAACGATCAAATTCTCGCAACTGTAACTCCAATTCAATATAACCTTTAAAGAGTTTGTTTTTTGGACATTTACCTATGGATGTCCCCTGTTAATCGAAAAAAAAAAAAAAACAAACAAAAAAACAGTTAAAGATCTTGCAAGGAAAAAAAACCCACTGTTTTCTAAATATCTGTTTACGCTTCCAATATTTGAGCTAAGACTCATTTTTGAGCAGACTTTGTTTTTTAAGATTCTGGTAAGGTCCAGTATGAAATCCAAACAATGTCTGCAAAAGGAGTCTGCATCCATAAACATCAACAAAACCTCTGAAAGCAGAAAACCTTCTAACTTGCTACACTTTTACGTAACATGGATTCCCCATGAAGTATTAGCTGAAACTCACCCTGGCTCATTAAATGAACATTTCATCTTGCATCAAGAACTGAAGAAAGCATAGTACCAGTTTGTACCAGTCTTCCAGGTAAGCATTTCCCAAGTATCTTATAAAACAAATTATATCAAGAGAAACTGTCTCCTGGACCATCACTGCTATTCATCATTGCTTAGAGAATTGTCCATGCTCCCTGCCTGCTCAGTTATGGTAACGAATAGATGGAGAATAATGTTTTAAAAAATACTTCATTTTTTATATGCTTCAGCATCTGAAGAAAACTGTTTGTCCTAAGGCACTGTGCCAGTCTGTGAGAAAGCAGTTTCTGATTCTTTAATTTGGGAATCCTTTAAAGCAAGTGTTAAGAATACACATATCTGAGACAGGTATGTAGTGAACTTCACTCTGAGTCACTTCTGTAGACAAGTATTATTTATTAATCACTACTGCCTCTGTTCCCTCAAGCTAATATGAATTAAGTAATTTGAGATTAAATTCCCTTACTAGAATTCTCCTGCACAACTTCCCTACACATTGATTATCCTGGTACTTATTAAATACGGAGGAAACCACCACTTGGGAATGTCAATTTGGTCGCCATTATGACCCTCCAGCTCTACAAATGCCTTTTCTATTTCAAATATGCTCAGTTCTTCCCCACACACCTTCCACTACTATTTTCTTAAGCAGCACAGGGTCCAGCTGATCTCCTGCCTCCAAGCCCCAGCATCTCTCAGACCCTGGGGAAACGAAGAACCCACAGTCGATGTGCAGCCAGTGAAAATAAAGCAGAGCACGGTGCTGTCTGCATGCTGATGGGAGCTTCAGCATCAGGAGCTGGACCTTCACTTCCGCACGGTGACAGTGCGGGACCCTCACCTCAGGACAGGAGCAAGGCTTCTGGCCAAAGAGGTGGCTCAAAGTCAACTCATTGCAAAAGAAGGAAAGAAACCACTTGCCAAATCTGGGTCCAGTCCAAAAAAGTATTATGGCTGCAGGAGCAAAATCTGGTTTCCAAAATAAGAAAAAGGTGACCTACTAAAAAAAAAAAGCCTGTCAGAGAAATTAAACAACAACAAGGAAAAAGACCAAAAGACCAGCCTAAAAGAAACCCAGGAAACTTTGTATTTCTAGATAGGCAAAAGCACCTTTTCCAGAATCTACTGTAATATTTACCCCTAAAAAAGAAGGCAGCCAGAAGCAGGGTGCTGACTGGTGACTATGCTAATGTTGAGCGATGGTATCTTAAACCAAGCTAGAACAGCAGCACGCTTTAGGACAGACGGTTGTCTTCGCCTGTAGGGAGACAGTAACAGTCTCACGGGGGACTTAACCCCTCCGCTTCATTTTTTTCTGGTCACGGGCAGGAGGCCAGCTGAAGAGACAGAGCTCTACCAGCACACTGGGGGCAGACTTGGTCCAGTGTCAGCTACAGAAGGCCATTCACGTCTATGCTCTTATCACTGCTGTGCCATGGGTTTGGTGGAAACCCCATCAATTTCCTCTCTGAAGTCAAACCACCTCAACTGCTACCAACATTATCTTTCTTTCAAAATTCCTAATGCTATCACTGAGCTTCTTTAGAATATCTGAACTGAAGGGAAGGAAAGTTTTTGATTTCAGAAGGTTTTGCTGCCAAGATGTACTCCATTGTTCTCTGACATGCTGACATTCACACAGTGAATTTGCACAGAAGCCCTTGAGCCTGTCCGAAGTCCTCATGATTGCTTCTGTCAGCAACCTGGTCTCTGGGACTCACACACCCTATTTGGCAGGTCTTAATTACTGACAGTCAAAAACCCCTATTTATTTAAAATGCTTTTTAAAATGCTATTGTTAGTACAAGTATCATTTAAACAAATCAGCAGCAGTTAAAAATTTCCAAGTGCACTAAGCCGATTTGGGTACTCTTGCATTCAGATGTGTGTTTTTGTCAGCTGAAATGAGAAAGCTGCATTCATTTCTGTCCGTGGCTAATTCATCATACCAAACTAGTTTCTTTTTAAATCACAGATGACAGTGAAAACTGGTCCCTGCAGACTTCTCGGATGCTTTGCTTAAGTGGATTAAAGCAGCAATTTACAAAGGACAATTTAAGATCTTTTAATGCCATTCCCTTGTTACTACTAGCTAGTAAAGTCAATTACGGAATTAATAAAAGCTTACCAAAGCTCTTCTGGCAAGTGGAAGATTTTTCTGGCGTATTTCAAATTGTGCATACAGCAGCCACATTTTGGCAAATGTAAACTAAAAGAAAAAGAACAATGTGATGCTTAGGCTGGAAGCTTAGTAAATAATACTGCATATGTTCTTAAAAAAATAATCATTCTGTCTACACAAGATGTTACTGCTACTGCAGTTAACTCATGTGATCTCAGCGTTTCCCACTGAAAAGTGGAGAGTTCATAACCCAAAACATGCTCTCTAGAACAGGACAATATACTCCACCATGGATGAAAGCAAAAATGGCCAGGACAGAAGTCTTCTCAAACAAAAAAATGGTTACCAATTGATTGGTAAAATATCGACTATCACTGAATCAATGAACAGCTAATCAACTCTTCATAATTACAGACTAATTCTAATCTACAGAGTTGATATTCAGATGACATGATTAATGACTAACTAGAAAAGGAAGTTCATGAACTAAGATTTCTTGACACTCCAAAGCAATGCTGATTAGTTGTTTTCAGGATTACTCCACGTGGATATTTTAGTTAAAGCTCACTGGTGAACAAAAAAAACCCAAACCCAGTCTTGAAGACTGACTGTAATGGGTAATAGACACCCAAAAGATGGTTTATCAGATGCACCTCCCTCAGCCAGGACCGTGCAGAAAGTTAGAAACAGTTGCTATAAAAGGTGGTAACCCCATATAAAATACAGCAACAAGTATTCTGCAGAGACTAGAAGCAACTCAGCTGAGAGCAGCTATAAAAGGACCAACCTGAGGAAGAAAACAAGTAAAGAACAGATAAAAGTTCTTCCCTGCTGCTTAATAGTAGTGGACTACCCTCTGACTATGTGTTATTTCAGCTTCTTAGAGCATACTTAGTAATCTGAAAATACTGGAGAAAACCCTGCATTGCATCTGTATGAGGAAATCTGACATCAGTGTGTGGCCTATTTCCCATCGATGATGCAAATTACAGCTATGTAACACCTTAGCTTAGAAAAAAATGATCAATTTTGGAAGATGGACATTACAAGAAATGGGAAGGGATATTTAAAGTCCTGAGCAGAGTCTTCATGGATGTGCTAGTAGCCACCTGAACCCTGGGGGGAAGAAAACTAAAGGATATTATCTTAGGAATTGTAATCCAAGACTCAATACAAACTGCTGAAGGAGCCGTACCTTCTTGTGGGGAATGAGCTCAACACATGCTTGATACACTTGTCTGGTTCGCTCTGCATCCTGTAAGAACAGGCAAAACTAAATACTTTGTTCACTGCTAAGATTGCACTACATTTTGAAATGTGCAATGATTGCAAAACTCCAGAACAGTAATTTTAAGTCAAGTTGTTTACAGTTATGTATACTTAAGACACAAATGTACTTATCTACTTAGTGTGCACAATTCAAAGATGGTAACTTCCAACAATCAGTAGAAGTCATCTTTTCAAAACAAGATTCAGCATTAAGAATTACACAATAAAACCAGGACTGTCCCCATTTTGGGGACAAAAGAAGTCTGTTTAACAGACACTGAATAAGTGTACTGCACTACAATTTTATGAAATAAAGAGCAGCTATAATGTCACATGACTGATAACAGAAGAAATACTTCGCCTCCAACAGCCACTACAGCAAGAATTTGACTGCTTCACAGAACAACTTCACAAATAGTCTTGTTAAATATAAAACTTTTTCAGAAGTTCAGTTAATGGCCCAAATTCAGATTGGGCTAGAAAGACCTACTCCTGCTTTTATTATTAGCATGTTTCTGGAAGAATTGGACTGAACTTGAAATATTTTTTCCCCCTATGTATGGGAGGGAAAAATGAAGGGGAAGAAGACCCCTCCTACTTAAATAGCAAATCCTGTAGCTAGTTACACAAAAGAAGTAAGACTTTGTATTTTTAGTCCTCAGTTTTTGTATTAGAGTATCTGTAGCTATTTAATATAAGGGAAATATTTGGGAAGGAAAGAAAAAAACCTGAGTTCTTACTACTTGCCTTTGCCTCCAGCTCTTCATATAATGCATAGTTAATCCAAAGATAGATGTATCTTTTCCAGTGTCTTTTCTCTTGAATTGGGGGAACATTGGCGATGGCTCGTTCATACACTTCTCGGACAGTCTCAGCATCTGCATCACTTTCAACTAACCTCAGGTAGTCAAACCATGCATCATAATTATGTGGATTGGCCTTCCAGAAAGATGGGAGCGGGGAAATGGGAAAGAAACTTCAGCAACTCAAAATAACAGACTCTGTTCCTTTACTTACAGTTTTTACCCAGAATTTCTCCTTTAAAATAGAACATTGGAATATTAATGAAAACAGTTAGTCTCAGGTATGCCTAAGGTAGAGTTATTCGGTTAAAGTAAATTTCTTTCTTTCTTTCTATTTTACCTACAAACATTCTTAAAGTGAAGGCAAACAAACTGAACTGTGAGAAGGGAAGAGGAAATTATAAAACATGCAGTAGTCAGTGAATAGTAGGTAGGTGTGGCACACCTACTTTCTCACAAGAAGATATTTACACACAGGTGAGGTGTCCTGTAACAGTTACTGCATAACAGAAGTGAAGAAGTCAGTCACAACCTAACTGCACTATCCCCTAAGATGACTGTGAAGGGTACTGAGCTCTGAGTTCAATCAACGACTTTGGCTCTACAATCTACATTAGAACGCAGACACAAAAAACAGTATTGTTCTCTCCCTCATGAATAGAATTCTGCCTCCAAAAAGAACAGTATTCTCTTGGTGTTTTTGTGGACTGAGTATCAAGGCTAATGTAAAACTCATCAGCCTTCACACCACGAGATGCTCACGTACCTTAAACAGTAGCTGGACACACAATGAGCCCAGAGGATGTCTGTAATACATACCTTCACTTCCTCTTCATACTGGAATCTCCTCTTGCTGACAATGATGTCTTCAATTCCCCTTCTGTCTCCAAACTTCTTCTCAAAGATGGTGTAATTCTTGAAGAGATTTTGAGCGTCCTGTTTTGGAATTCTATCCAAGGCATATTTGTAGATCACCCGTACTCTTTCAAACTGAAAATATTTAATAACGTTTAAGTAATATTTACAAAGTTGCTTCTGTCCTCCCCCACAATTCATCAATAAGCTTTTGTCAATATTTAACAGAATACAGAATCAGAGAATATCTCAATGTAAATGATTTTTTTAGGACTAGCACAGATCGCTCTGAAGAGTAAACTTTGAAAAAAAAAAACAAACACACGAACTAAAAAATTTTGTAAATACCAAATGCCACCACCTCTTATTCATTTACAGGTTTGGAATATTTAAAATATTTCTAAGAGGACGTGGTTTTGGGTTCACAGCATGTTTTCAATTCCTTAGTGGCCTGAGCACTTTAAAGACACCGCCTGGGAAAAACGTGGCTAATTCATTTTTTTATCATGCAGGCCTACAACCTCACAGAAACCTAAAAATCTGAGCATATGTATTTGATCAGGGTAAACTATTCTCAGGCTTGGCAGATTCGGTGACCACCTTTTTTAGAACAGATTTCCTTGATGTCACCAAAGGCAAACACAAGCAAGAAATCACCTCCTTAACTCAGACTACAGTAATAATATCTCATAAGGTGTTGAAAAACACAAGTATTACAGTGAATGTTAAGTAGCCTTGAGTTTGATATTCAAGAAGAAATCTTGTGGGCATGGCTGGTATTAGTCTGATGTATTATCAAGAAGGTCTTACTTCTTTCTGGTTCTCCTCAAATTTTGCGAAAGCCACATATAAGTGCTCATCCATATGCTCTTCTCCAAAGAACTCCACTGCCCTCTCGTATACTTTCCTTGCGTGAGCAAAGTAACTGTGCTTCTCTTCAAAGCGGGCATACTTGATCCAGTTCTTGACATCAGGATGAACAATAACAAGTAGAGCATGTTAAGGAAAGAGTGGCCGAACTGGACATTTCAAACTGCATTCTTCCCAGTGACTACAGGGTCACGGACTGTACGAAACAAGTCCAAGGATGGCATATGCAAAAAAAGCACCTGGGAAGAAGACACAAAACAGCTCTAAGCCTGCAAACACTTTGTGCCTTACAAGGATCTTCAAGAAAAATTAAAAAGGGATACAAATCAGGCAAGGGTCAGGAAGAGGTTTAAGGAGGAGAAATTTGGAACAAATGATGACTGCAAAAAAGCTGGAAGCATGAGTCCTGTTAAATATACCCTGTCGTGGCAGGATGTACATTCACCTTACCGAATTTGGAGGCATGTACTAAGCATGCCGTCCCTCAGCATGGTGGCTTACTCCCAACACACCACAGTAAAAAGGTGCACAGAGACACAGATGGAGATAGAATAGATAACAAAGAACTGAAGACTGCAGGCCTAAACTTGGGCAGGTGTTGCAAAGCACTAAAAAGGATATATCTCTCATAAATGGTACGTGCCCTGTCCACCTCCTTGTATCTCAGCTCAAAGTTAATGTAGGAATGCCAAGCTTGCTCCTCTGGCTGCCACTCCATCCAACGTTCAAACACCTGACGTGATCCAGCAACATTTCCCAACATCTCTTCCATGTAAGTATACTTGTACCTTAGAAAACAAGACCAAGTTCTTACAATCACATAGCAAACACATAAATTACAAGGAGTTTTTGAATCCTTAATAAGAGCATTGCTGAGATTTCTTCACCTATTCCCCACTATTCCCCACTTGCACCCCAGATACGCCTACAGATACTGCTGTGATTGGCAGCACCCTGGCACACAAACATCCTTCTCTCCCCACACTCTTACCACTTGCAGAGTACAAAACCTTTCCAAAACTTAAGCCTTCCTCTTTTTTTCAGACTAGCCTGAAGACTTGGAGAAACAGAAAACAATGAACTCTTACCAAAACAGAAAAATGATCTGTGGTTTTTGGGAGCAGAAGCAATGCCCCATCCCCTGCAAACGTACCAGAACTGGTTCACCCTGGGGAGGGTGGTAATGGCTCGATCCCAAATGTTTCGGGCATGATTAACCTGGCGGTTCTTCATTTCCATTTCTGCGTATTTCAGCCAGAGCGTGACATTTCTGTAGTCTACATCTAAAGCACGCTCGTAAATGGAACGGGCTCTGGAAAGCAAAGAGAAGTACGTTGCATATGTTATGTGCCTCCAAGACTTTGATGGTGTTTGCCAACATGTGTCTTAGAAGGTTTATAAGAGATGTCTGCAGCTGCCTCATAATTACCTCTGTATTTCTTTCAGGCTTTCCTCCCATTGTGCGTACTTTATCCAGTTACTGATAACAGTCCTGTTTTTTCTTATGTTATCTTCAAAAGTCTGAGGAGAAAATTATTTCTGTAAGCAAGAAATCCCTCTGTGCAGACCAGTCTTGTTATAAATGGCCTACGGAGTATTATTATTGGAGTGAATTCTAAATGTCTTACACCCATGCAGATTTAGTAACAAATCATACTCAGTACAACGCTTTCAAAAATTGCATAACAGATCAGCTAGAAGCACAGATCATCATACAGAATAGGACTAAACTCAAGTTCCTGAAATACTGATGGAATAATAACTGACAGCATTAAAATCTTACTTTTTTTTTTTTTCAGATCTCCTGCTTAATGTTTCAATAGCAACATTACCTGGACAGATGGAACCCAGTCATTGCAGACAACCCTGACTATACTTGGATGCACCAGGACGAGTTTATTCACTTCGACCTGTATGTATCATTGCTCTAAATTTTTCTTCAAAGAAAGATGCCTTACTCTTATTCCTTGGATTTAATACACTGGCATGAAATGTGCTAGACAAATTTCCCTGTTCAGTGCAAAGGTGAGGGCACCTTCAGTCTTGTGTTTGGCTATTGTCAGGATCAATGCTACTGGCATTTAACATGTGGCTAAACATAGCTTAACACCACAGTGTTAATGTGATGGCTCGTTACTGCCATTCATATTCGAGATGAAAAAAGGTAATTTTAAACATTGTTTTGCAGTCCTGTGGTGTTGATCATCTGACTCCAGTTGCTCTGCATGTGCCCGAGCGAGGTACACCAGCACCCGGCACAATAAGGCTCAACGTCTTCACAAGGAGTCCTAGCCACTACTGTGTCAAGGATGGAAATGAACTCCTGCTCAGGGCGGAGTACGGGGATGCTGTGTTGTGCTACAACAGTCACCGGTTTTGAACATATGCATATATGCTTTGGGGAATGACAGCCCTAGTTTATGCTCGCTGTATCTAAAAAAATTGCCAAGCGTTGAAAACATTTGAAGTTCCCTGTTGGGTATATGCTTGCTTTGCTGATCCAGGACAGCAATCATCAAAGGAAAAAGCAAAACAAAACCATAAACAAGTATGCACAAACAAAGGAATTCTTTTAAATAAAGAAGGAAAAATTATACCTGAAATCTCACATGCAAACAGTCAAGTTTCAAGATTATCATCAAACATAACCACGATTAGGGTAGAAAGTCATGCTCTAAAGTGTGCCAAATAGTACTGTAATTGTACAGAACAAAAATATCACTTGCAAACACACGCTGTCTTTTTTAAACAGTTGAGGTGGAAAAAACACCAGCATTACCGTAAAGCTTACTAATGTTCTGTCGTGCTGACTAGCCAGTTACCCGTGGTGATGAAAAATCTGTATATAAACTACACACATAATTACCCTTGCAATGCTCAGAACATACTAAACAAGGTCACACGTAACATGTTGTGTACTACCACATTCTATGCTAAACAACGTATGTTTAACTTAGAATTTTTGCACGAAAGTAGCATTTTGCAATGGAAACGTTAGGGGTTTTTTAGGAATTGGAAAATCCACAAATAATATCAATCACATCTTGCTTAAATTAAAAAATAGTACAATTTTAGTGCTGTATATGAGCATCACGATTACAATTTTTATTTTTTGCTTTTACCTTCCTTTTCCGGAGTTTATAGTCATTTAACTCTTCAACATCTGTGATCTTCTGTTGAGGCGGCGGTGGAAGAAGTTCAAGTTCTCTCTCTTTTGCTTCTCTTAAAAGCTGTTCCGCTGTGATCTGAACTTCCGCAGGCGCTTTATTTTTCACCTGTGAAGTAACGGGGCTTGATTCGCACTTTCCCCTTCTAACGCACAACTGAAAA
>Ga0181612_148527_pt1 | contig 16314 bp, 11 predicted proteins | sample HoacroProtozoa21_FD_119630 | JGI IMG/M metagenome (GOLD analysis project Ga0181612, IMG submission 119630) | Hoatzin crop microbial communities from Cojedes, Venezuel. Combined Assembly of Gp0051906, Gp0051904, Gp0051908
CCTCTGAGGGTGACGGAGCCCTGGAACAGGCTGCCCAGGGAGGCTGTGGAGTCTCCTTCTCTGGAGATATTCAAGACCCGCCTGGACAAGGTCCTGTGCAGCCTGCTGTAGGTGATTCTGCTTTGGCAGGAGGGTTAGACTAGATGACCCACAGAGGTCCCTTCCAACCCCTACCATTCTGTGATTCTATGTGCATGCAGATGCTGGGTTCATCGCTGGGAAAAGACTTTGGGGATGATGTTCAGATATGATCACACAGATCTGACTTGCTTTTCTCTCTCTCTTTTTTTTTTTTTTTTCTATAAGCAGTTGTCACAGCAAGAGTATGTGGTTTATAAACTGCCTGGTTCAGTCAGTAGAGGGATTCAGAATCATGGACATTTTTGGAGATATTCAGCTTGCCAGGGTGTATTAATCTCAGAGCGAGTGAGACACCCTGAAATCTCTAAGCACTTTGCCTTTTTTCCATCATATCTGAGAACATTCTCATTCTTCATGCACTTACTCATTTAACATCTCCGTAGTACCCTTTCTGGATCCTTACTCCTAAGACTTACTCATGGTATTCTAACTCTGTGTACCATGTCTTTAACTTGAGTTTATTACTTTTTTGTATTCCTGTGGCATGGTCCTGTCATATTCACTGGAACTTTTTTCTCAGCTCACTATCAAAAAGTCCTTTTTCTGACCTTTCTAATGTGGTTCCGTGACCAGAAAACAGAGAACCTGCCTCACTTATTTTTCTCTTAAAGGCTTCCCAACTTTCTGCTGGATTTTTTTGAGGCCCTTTGTCTCTGGCAACAAAGCAGGAAGTAGACAAGGAAGTGGTATTATACCCATTTTAAGAAACTGAAACAGAGAGAAGGAAAGAATGAGAGAGCGACTGTCTACATGAGTCACCCAATGACAATAGGACAGCAAACTCCAATCTGTAAAGTCACAAGACACCCTAAACCAAACCACCAAGATTTCCTTCTATTCAGCAAATCACGAATGACATGTTTCTTGTACTCACCTTTGCGAAGGCAACATTTGATGTGGTGGTTGAAGACTCAATACCTTGTTTTACCGTTTCATCTTGATACTCTTTCCACATAGCATTAAATAATTTCACCTATGTGCAATGTTTGAGGTGAAACACAGTATAGAGAGATGTAAATATGTAAATGCCTTGCATGCTCCCAGCTGATTTCATCAGAATTCTGCTTCAAATATCAAATCAGCCTTTTCTATATACAGCAACCTTGTATCTGTGAACAAGCTTTGATGGTGGCATGACAAAGGAGGACACAATATCCACCAAAACCAAAGTAATTCTCTTCTGACTATAGCTGGACAGAAACAGGATGCTAGTGGTAAAACAAGATCAAGGCCAGTGTTAAAGGCTGTCTGAACAAAAGAAGTCCTTGAACCCTGTGAGCCTCACAACACCAAGGAGTCTTTCCATTCAGGCAAGCTGGTAGAGGAACACTACTGTAAGAAAGCTAGGAGAATATTGCATTGTCTTTCCACTCATGCTGGTACGTTGCTTAAATGTCATCCTCTCGAATTCATTTGTGAAGTTGAGAGAAAAATCATTCCTGTGCATTTTTTTGAAGTGGACTGAGCAGAAAGAGAGTAAAATAATTCCAGTTGTGAGTAGTGCTCAAATAAATTGATTTATAGGTTATTTTTATATTTAAAAATCAGTAATTAGAAGCACAGAGTGCTGCACAGAGTGATCTTCCCTAGTTAACAGTGTAGGTCTGTTTCTGGTGCCTGGATTTTCCATCTGCTGCATAAAGGTGATCCTGAGAGACACTAGGACATGCTTGATCTATGGAGGCTTACATTCTGTCTTCCTGATGTCATAAACTGGCTGAAAGTCACTTAAAGTTTGTCCCAAGCTCACTTAAAACATGAATTGATCTTATATGAAGCTGGCACCAGGCTCCCTAGAGGGTATCCTTGTCATGTTTCCTCATATTAGGCATCTGAGAGGCTACTAAAACTTCACAGTCATCGCATGCAAAGATCCAGGAGTTTGGATATTACTTATGTTAAAAAACAATGACACCATAGAAGATAATCTGAATTCTTGTTCCCACCTCCCCTTTCTCCTCTCATCTACCTGCAGGTGCTTCTGAAATAGAAATCTTTTGGATGTATCCCATGAGAGTCAGTGGGGGAAACGTTGTCTCCTGTGAGATTCAGGTGCCAGCTCTTTGGGGATGTTCAGATCGTATGTCTAGACAAGATAACATCCTTGTCTCAACCCAGGAGCTAACCCCAGGGGGACCCATTATTCATTTATAAAACACCAAGAGAAACTTTTGCTTCATGGAGCTTCCTTTTTCTTTCCCTCCTCCCCGTGGGAATGTGCTTGCTTTAACCCTTCCATCCCTATGAGGCAGTGGGTTCCCTGCTCAAATCCATGACTATTTATCCTTCCACCCTTCAGGGCTCACTACTCTGCACCTGCAAAAAGAGTGTGTCTGGCTGAACAAAGCCAGGTTAGCCTTCAGCAATGGCTTTAATGTGAAGTCCAAACCCAGAGAGACCTCCTCCTTTCCCCATGGAGAATAATTGCTCTTGGACTAAATCTCCATCCCTGTCTATAGTGCCCAGACAGCACAAAACATCTGTCAATTTGCCCTAAGAAAGCACCTGGAATTGCTCCTGAGATAGAGGAATATCCAGAGTGCAAAAGAGTAATAGAGATATGGAAGGCACAGAAGGAATACAAGACATTATTCTGGTCTGCTTTCAGTAACATCGTGCTCCTAGAAATTCTCATGAGCTAGTGTAACTTTGGAAATATTAAGGGATGGCTTGCATTCTGGGTGATGGCAACTGGGGGTAAATCATCTCCCACAGCTAAGGAAAGTGTAAAGCCAGTGAATGCCATCCAGACATGCACTTTTCCCTTCCTGGACTAACCAAAAGGCTGCACACACCTCTTTCATGTTTGCTGAGGCCGTGCACAGGCCATGGACAGATGCTGTTGATTTTACATGAGCTAGCCTGATTATGCAAATTCATCAGCAGATCTTTTTTATCTTGGTTTCATGGATTTTTTAACTTAGTTTCCAGCATTGAGATGTGACACCCATCAGATTCTTGCACAGTTCTTAATATGTGGAGGTCAATTTAGTGTCTCTGCTTTCTGGTTCTTCTCAGCATATTGTCCTTTTTGCCTGAGGCATTAGGTTTGGATTATAATGGTTAGAGTAGGAAAGTAAAAATCAACATAGAACTCTCTCCCTGGGAAGATCTGTAGCTTGCAACATGGAAAGACACATCTGTCCACAAAAACATTTGTTCCAACAGATCAGTTGTTGACAGTCACAAGGGAGTTTTGTGTCTTTGTGAGGTCAGGTTGGCGAAAGAGAGGAGAAATTTGCTCCCTACAGTGACCACTATATTCACAAATTATCTGGATCTTGGCTATTACTGATCGTGTGTATCTATTTATGAAGGCGCTTACAGGCGACAATAGCACAGTACTGCTCCCTGTTATTGCATCTTGACTCTGAGTTGGAAAAGTCACTTCTGGCAGGTGGTGTGTTTACGCTGTGCAGATCCAGCACCTCTCTCCATTTAGACAGACAATGAAAGGACAAGTGGCAATGGAGGAAAGATAAGAAAATGGCATCCAGTAGACATAAATTACACTTATTGAACAAAACAACAAAGTGTTTTTTTTCTTTTCGTATGCATTGAGAACTGCAAGGTTTTCACATCACAACAGATTCATCATAGTGATAGAAGCGCACGGCTAGATCAAAGTAGTAAAATTTTTGCTAACAACAACGTAGAAAAATCAAATATTTTTTATAAATCTTTCTACCTTTAGAAAGAAGTGGGATGTTGCACTCCGATGACATGAGAATAGTGAACTTGGATCCCAGTCAATTAGTAACCAAGCATGGTTTTAAACAACTTTAAGGAGGGATAAACATTTTGAAATAAGTAGGCCTGGATAGCTTTCACCCAACAGTCCTAAAAAGGTTGTCGGAAGAGATCTCTAACCAACATATTTTAGCTTTGAATAAATCTTGGCCTACCCAGTAAATTCCAGTAGACCAGAGCAGCTAGTTTTGTGCCAATATTCAAAAAGGCCAAGTAAGATGGTAGTAAGACACTTAGCTTGACACCAGTCTTGGGCAAAATGTAAAAATAGAAAACCAGGAATCAAATAGCTAAAAATTAGAGAACAAATCTACCTCATGTCAGTCAACATGGTTTAATAGAAATGGGCCATGTTGAACCAACACAATATCATTCTCTGATGAGATCACAAATTTGGTTAGTGACTGTCACTGTGGAAAGATAATGGACCATTGTGAGGACTTTATCTTGCCCAGCATGCCCATTTCAAAAACAAGTCGTTCTGCCTAATTCCAACAACTTCTGCACTAAATGGGAGCTGATTAAACAGCTGTACAACAAAAACTTATGAATTAAGGCAATTTACAAATGAAGGTTTTCTGGAGAAGTTAGGAGATATGGGAATCAAATCTTTTTTCTGGTGTTACGCAGTACCTTGATGAGATAAAACTGCAAAGAACTAGCAGGAGTGTTCATTGACTTTTTATTATTATTTTAATTTTGGTTTTGGTTTTGTTTATATTTTTTAAAAGCACAGAACAATCCTCCAGCACACAAACATTCCTACCATGCAAGGAAGTGATGAAAAAGATGAAAAATATGTGAAAATCTGAATCTTAGTCTAATTTGAACTTGATTGAGAACAAAACCAGTATTTCAGCCCCTCACAAGATGTTCTGAGGATATTTTTTTCTCAAATCTATTAAGATTTGATCTCTTAATCAAAGATTAAGTGAGTCTTTGATTAAATTTGTAGAGATATAGCGATCAAGATGCTTGATAAACTGAGCCTATTCAAATGAAGTGCATACATGAGAACAAACAAATAATTTTGGAGATACCCTTAAAAAAAGAGGACTGCTTTTTGAAAAGTAGTGGCTCTGAAAGGGTCATAGTGGGCAAGTAATTGGACACATGGGAAAATTCTACTCGGAGAGTAGTGATCAATGGTTCACTGACGGAATGGAAGAATACAGGAGTGAAATTCTACAGGGGTTTGCTCCTGCTTCCTGTGCTATTCAATATTTTCATGAATGACTGAATGATGGAATACAGAAATTTGTTATTAAGTTTGCAGATGACACAAAGCTGGGAGCAACTGTAAATGCTGGAAGGCAGGAGAAGAGTTTAGTATGATTACGACAAATTGGAGAAATTATCTGAAAAAAATAAGGAGGTCTTCAGTAGGAATTAGTACAAAGATTAATTCCTTGGGCAGCAATTATAATTTTTCCAAATATGGGGTGGGTAATACTCTCTGGTAGCGGGGATCTGGGGTTGCAGTGGAGCATAATCTGAACATGAGTCAACAGTGTCATAATATTGCAAAAAAGACGAACAGTGTGTTGGATGTATAAACACGAGTGCTGCCTGCTAAATATGTGCAGTAATCCTTCTGTGCAGCTCAACATTGATAAAACCTTCACTGGAGGCTTTTCCAAAGTCCTATGGGTAATTTTGAACCTGTGATACCAAACAGGACGCAGATCAAGTAGAGAATATTTAGAGGCGAGTAATAAGGTCGCAGGTCTAGAAAACACAACGTGGAAAAAAAGATGTTGTTTATCCAAGACTGTAGGTATGCAAAAGGACGCTGCAGAAAGGAAATGGATGCTCCATTTCTCCATGTTCATGACAGACCAAAGTCATGGCTTAAACAACATGAGAACATCCCAGATAGGAATGAGGAAAAAAAGGTCTCTTATCAGAAGGTAGTAAATCACTCGAGTGCATTGCCTGGGGTGTTGTTCCCCTGGGAGGATTACTGGAGGTCTTTAAACACAAATTAGAGAAGCATCTGTAGGGATAAACTAGCTGGAATCAATCCTGAGTTATAGCAGGGAGGTAGACTAGAAAGGGATCTTAAACTCCCTGTAATTTATGAACATTTTAATGAAAGAAACAGCGCAATAGATGTTATAATAGTACAGAAAAGAGTGATAATTAGAAGTAGTCATATATCTTAATGCAGGAATGAGCTCTATATGCAAATGGTGCCACTGCTCTTACTTTCTTCAGCAGAATGATGTAAATTAAGATGGATAAAACATTTCATTAAGGCTTAAGGTTTGCAGGGGAAATATAAAGTATATGTGAACCTGATCCTCATTTAGGTAATAGTTTCAGTAAAGGAAGTGGGAATATTTTTAAATGAATGAAAAATTTTTGTTTGACATGATCAAATAAGATTTTATTTCTAGTTTTGAAATGATATTTTATTTTAAAGTGGATCTTTTTGAAGACAGAATTTCATAGAATATTTTTAGTAAGTGTTAAATCACTTCAAAACAAAGCCTAGTATCTTTCTTTGGTCCAGAATTAATTTTGGGATTTTGATAAAAAAAAAAAAAAAAGAAATATGAAAAAGAAAATCTCAGTCAAAAAAAAAGTTCTTTCCAGCAATATTTTGTCTGGTGATGGAACAGAAAAAGCTCATTATTACTTAGTTCTACTTGTCAAGCCTCTTGAGACCTGGGAAATCCTTGATTCATAGCAGCTGTGCAACAGCCCATTTTAACTACTGCTCTCAGGGCAGTCTTGGTTAAGGCTATTCTCTGTCCTTTGGACTGGCAGACTTTCTCTCTCTTCGATTAATTTGCAGCAGCCAGGGAGATAGCTAGTATATTCCTCTACGCCTTAATACCACACAGAGACATAAAAAGCAATGAAAAATGGGCGGGGGTGAAGACAAGTACTTTGACGGCCCAACAAAAGAGATAGCAGATGAAACGTAGCAGTCTCTGATACCTAGGAAAGCATGGCAGTACTTTCTTTAGATCTCTCCTGAATGGATCTATGATCTGTCAGCATGCTCTTTCCCTCCTTTCTTTCTTTTCCATCAGACACATCTTGTGGATGATGTCTCCTCTCAAGTGTACTTAATTTGTCTTGTGTTCCTCTAACCCTTCAGGGAGGAGCAAAATTGTCCCCTCTGTCTGCAAGCAGGATTGTAGCAAGCAGACTCACCAAGCTCCCTTCTGCTGCTTTCTCTGACCAGTCCTACCCACTCAGTCCACAGCTTGCTCTTTGCACTTAAATCTGAGAGTCTCACAGGGATTTTATATTTTTTTGAGCACTCTCCTCCTCTTTCCCTCTGCCCACCTGTTTTCATCTCCCCCAGACCCATTTCTCAGTCAAGCATTTCCATGAAGAGATACCGGACTTTTCCTCCTTCAGTAACTAGGCTGCTGTTGTTCAGGCAAGAACTTGTTTTTTAAGTGAGGGTATCAGAATTCGCCCAACAGCTGCAGAGACTTCTGAAGGACACTTTCTGGTAAGAAACCCTGGGGGGTGTTGCCTGTGTATTTGGGGGCCTATTTTAATTCTGCAGTTGCTCACTTGTGTCTTTAAATGTGAGCCTTGAAGAGGGCTCCTGCTTGAGGCAACTTCTTTGTAGCAGATTTATTTATTTTTGGTTTTTTGAAGTACAAGGTTCCTGTCTTCTCTCAGGCAACACATGTAAAATCAAGTGTCTGAGTTAGGTCTTTCTTGCACCAGGACTCATTGACACCAACTATGAAGCTTTAGGGGTGTGAAACCAATGTAAACATGCTCAGAACCATGCCCTGTGCATTTCTAGATACCTTACCAGGCTGAACAGAAAAAGGAGTATTTACAAAAATTCTCTGTATCCCCTTCCCAGGCAAATCTGTAAAGCCTATGTTCCTCCTCCAATGCTTTTTGGACATAGCTTCTTTTCTATTGGCAATGGAAATTGATACAATTTTTTGTCTTTAAACCACTCTGCAGTTGTCATTTAAGGGTCTGGCCTGTTACTTCAGCAGCCCAGATTCATTTTAGCTTTTCCCAGCAAGTTATGGAAAGGATATAGTTTTGAAAGCTTCTGACAACAAGCCCTCTTTGAGATCCAGCCCAGGAAGCTTTCAAGATCTGTATTTTCTGAAGTGATTCCTCCAAGTTCAGGGCATGGAAATAACCTGTTCCGGTGGCCAACAGGGTCTCAACTGCAGATGAAGCTCTTCTCCAAGCATCTGCAAGGACTAGTAGTCCCAGAGACTCTTGTGGTGCCCTTCATCTCCTCTCCTGACTTTTCTGCCTCTTGCTGCATGAGTGTTTCCATAGTGGGAGTTTTGTTTGGATTCCTGATTCAGATGTCAGGCCCTGAAGTTTATACCTCTCCCAAATCGCAATCACTCTAAGGCACAGGAACGGACAAATACCTTTGACTGTCCAGAGCAGAAGGATCGTAAAGGTTATTTCCTGCCATCAGCAAGGACCTTCTGGAAGACGTGTTCCACTCTCAACCACAAGAGAATAAGACAATTTTGGATGATGGCAGGACCACTTCATCCACCTGTCCTCCATCACCTTGTTGAATTGCCCAAGGACTTTACAGGCAAGCTGTGACAATGAAGTAAAACTCTACTTGAGTAAAGTGGAGCATAAATTGTTCTTCATAAGGGTTTCAAGAGGAAAGCACAAACTCACTCAGGCCAGTAGAAGAATTCTTGAGGATGAATCTGGCACTGGACAGGGTGGATACGTTTCATTATAAAGTCTACGTGAATACAGTAGATGCCATGAATTGTGTCTCCCCCATATATTTTCTGTCTTCTATGACACTGTATGTTGTTCCATTTCTTTCTGAATTAAAAAAGCAAGTAATTCAATCCACCTGAGAGCAAAAGCAAGGTGTAAGGAATCTCTGCCTTCAAACAGGATGAGTGAGTGCTAATGAAAACCAAGAGTCCAGTGTGAGTGTGTTACAAAGAAAATCTCTGCCTCTGAAAAGGGTTTTCTGTTTCCCTGAAGCCAGGAGGAGCTGCATTTGTACCAGCTCCACAGCCTGTCTGATATTGATATGTCTGAGTCGTCTTTGAAAGCCTCGCACTTTCTGCTGATAGATAAATATAAACCCAGATTATTTTCACCCATCTGCAAGAGAAATCATTATGAAATTAACCAGTGATAACCCAAACCACATGGGGAGCTCAGAAAGGTTTTTTAGGCTTTTTCAAATGGCTGGCTGTTCTCTCTCCATCTGGTTGTATTTAGCTCTGAAATATAATTTTTGGTGTTGATCACTTCTGGGTAGATCATACAATTAAGGTATTTGAAAAACAAACATTTCTGAATTGCTGATCGTTGGGGAGATGGCTTAGAAACGACAGCCCATTTTCCAAGAAGACTGTTGGGAAAGGGAACCTGAAAGCTCAAGATAACATTGAAAAGGAAATAGAAGAAGTCCAGGGAGGAAAAAAGACAAAAGAAGAAAAAAGAAACCCAACAAACAAACCCACCCTCACAAGTATTTTGACTTCTCTAGTACTTTCAGACTAATATTATTTGAATGCTTTAAGGAATCCAGCCTAGTTTCTGTGTATTTCTGTGGATTCATGCTGCTACATGAGGAATGTGTTACTGAGAAGTGGAACCTGTAACAGTTTGAAAACAGGAGATGTTTGCAGCTATAGGAGGAATTTCAGCTCTGTAATTCTTTTTTGGACTTCACAATATCAAATTTCAAGCAGGAAGGATGGCAGGACTGAAGGCCCAGAAACAAATTTGGACGTGCCTCTCCCTTCTGGTACCCTGCTGATAATTTCTCTTTCCCACCTAAACTCAGCTCACTTTGGCTCACCTCCCATTATCCTTGGGCAGCTGCATTTTTCTTCTTAAACAGTTCCAAAACTGTTCGTTGCTGAAGATAAGTGCTGGGTGAATTCTCACCTGAAAGAGTGTTTTAAGCCAAGAAGCTTGGTAAAATTCCATTTTGACTATCTTATCAATTAACCAAGAAGATAGAGACGGTAAAAAATAAAGATCATATGATTCTGTGGCTGGTGCAGGAACACAATTGTTCAGGAGTGAGCCAGAAATGAGCAGCTTTGAACTCTTGCAGAGTTCAGGTGTACATGTGAATGCTGCTGAGGCATTGCTATGTAATCCATTTAAATCAAACCAAAATCAGGATCTACATCTTGGGGAAGGCTCAACCCAGGCCTCAGATGCAGGGGTAAAGCCCATCTCTAGCAATAGTACTGCTGCTGTAATCAACAGTGTTTTGAAAATAATTGGATAATATAAGGATAGCGTATATCTGGATTTCCTCAAAGTCAGTGGCCACCTTTGACTGAGGAGAGAGTAGGCTTTGGATCCTGCAAAGGAAGGTGATGGAAAGACCAGCATGGAAGCCTCCAGAGTCCGAGATAAGCTTTGGCTAAGCCTTTTAATACTTGGATCCTTAAGCAAGATAACCTCCAAGCTTTTGGCAAGCCTGCCCACAACTAGCTGAAACACAGAAGGACCAAGTAATTATCTGATGTGGTAATAACAATTATGGGAAGTGTGTGAAAGGTAAGGCAAATTCTACCTGACACCAAGGCTTGCTCTCACATCTGGGATTTTCATACCCAGTGTGAGTTCTTTCCCTTCCCTTTGGATTTTAATGTTTGCTGAAACGCATCTAGTGGTGGGGTGAGCCTTAGCATGGCTTTGCCTCCTTCCCAGTCAGCACTCCAAAAAGCTGGAATGTCACGGGCTTGTGGAGAATGGGAAGTCAAGTCTTAGTACCTTCTCCCAGTCTGTTACTGGGATGGGGAGGCTGTAATAACTCTTAAATTCCGATTTTCTGAACTGTTGTTACTCAGAATATGGTTATAGTCAAATCCACGGAGATAGACTGCTCCAAACTTTGGGAAGACTGCATCCCAGCATGTCAGCTCTTCTAAGCAATGTGCAGGAGTTGCTGAATCCCTGGAAAGCACCTAGGGAGCTTCCATAAACAACCTTTAAAATGATAATGAGAGTTAATGACCTAATTTCCTAGCCAGCCAAAATACCTGTGGAATCAAAGTCCCGTATATGAATTAATCTAAACTCCTGGGAGGTTTTGTTCTGGACTTAATCTTCACAATTACAGCTTTGTATCTGGCATTTTTTGGGCCAAATCAAGACCTCAGTTTAGATACCCACATAAGTCACAGATAATTACTTATTTTCTGTAAAATACCAGAGAATTCAGTATTGTATAACAGGAAGGGGTCTCAAGAGAAATTCTATTTTACCACACTCCAGTGAGGCAGATGTATGTGCAGAACACCCTGTACAGACAGCAGACAAGCCTCAAAAATCTTCAGCAAAAAGAGAGTATATGTCCTCTTAAATTTCTTGTTCCCATTACAGCTATGTTCTTCCTAATTTCCAACCGAAATTTTCGTTGTTGTAATTTGGGACTTTTTCCCCTCATCTTTTTATCAGTCGCTATAGTAAAAGAGTCACCATTAACGTTTTTACAATAACTTTCCACATACCAAAAGACAATTTATCATGTCTCTCTCCATTTTCATTTTTTTAAAATTTCTTCTTTAAACTGGCTTGTAGTATGCAGTGATTCCTGAATTTTACCTGTAACTCTGCCTGTTCTAGAAAGGCATACAAGCTGCATCACCATCAGTTCAGAGAGAGACCTATCTATGTGGGACTCACTAGGCAAAACTATGCAAACTAAAAAGTCAGCATATTCTGCCCGCTTTTGCAAGACAGTCTTTTGTGGTGAGTTCCTCATAATTATCAGTTAATTGTCGTGGATCCCATGTTGCCAAGAATTTGCAGATGTGAAGATTGGATGCTGGTACAATTTCCACCTCACAGGGTACTTACCTATCGCAGCAAAGACTTCAGCACCTCCCTACAGACACACGCCCACAAGCCTGTGTTCTGGTATAAATGACATTAACAGAGATTCTGCCTGATGATATCATCTTCCTTTCCTAGTAACACTGGATAGAGTTGGTTGCCTTGCTTTAACCTTCCTTTTCTTGGAAATCCTCCCTTGCAAAAACATCTGTGTAGTTTAAAAGTCCCTAAAAGTGCATGAAATTGCCTAAGACATGGATAGAAAGGCCTAATTCCAACCTAATGAGAGGAAAAATGTTTTCCCCTTCCTTGAATTCAGTTTTCTGTAACCATCAGAAAAATAACTGCCCAGCTGTACATGATAGGTCCCCTTTGTACGGAAGGCTTCTGTTTTTGCAGGCCAGTCTTTCCCTCCTAGCACTTCGCTACTTTTGGTGAGAGGAGAAGGATTCGGGACCAGCACTGGGCAGTAACCATTGGACTATTTATATACCAAGTACCAGAGAACAGGTCACCTGTCTCCAAAATCGTGCCAGTGAGATGTGGCGAATGTGGTGTGAAATTCCCCTCACCTCACTCATTGGGAACACATGCTGTGCAGAAACTTGAGCAATATCCCATTGTGCATCCTCCCTAGGAGCAGAGCCTTTTCTCATAGGCCCTCATCAAATTCTGCCTCTGCGCCAGAGAAGCACAGCCTACCCTTTGTGGAGCTGAAGGGCAGATCAGTCTTGCAGTCTAGTCACTAAAATCTCTGCACAGTTTTATTTTTAGTTATAACCTAATTACAATGCTGGCATCTTCCCTGTGTCTTTAGAAACTCTCATATTTCCTTTGACTGGTCCATGTAGAGAAAAGCAGTTTCTCTTACTAAACTAATAAAAGCACTTGATGATATTTTTCCATTTCATCCACAGGTAAGAGTACTTAAGTATGGTGCTTAACCTGTTTCCAAATTACAGATGAGGATTATGTACACTTGCTTAAGAACATATTCTTTGGGAGCGGAAGTCACATAAATTACATTCATGCTGGTTTCGTATTTACTTTTGTTTTAAAATCCATCCAAATGAAAATTATATACATTGCACCCAGAAAAACTGTAGGGAAACAAAGATGATCTATAGAGTCTTTGTGTTTTGCAGTGAATAAAATAGATTCCTATAACAATGCGGAACTCATGAGCTCAGATATACCACACCATTGATTACACTTTATGCATTTATATTTGTGTTTATTCAATAACCTTAAAAAATACAGAGGGATCCAATCGAATCTTTAAAACAGCAGAACATTAGGAAACAACCAGCTTGGATAACGCAGTCAAAGACTTGATTAGCTCTCTGCTTTGGTACTTGTGAAATTGATTTTTTTTCACTTGCTACTTTTTCAGTAGAACTCAGTTATCCTGGCCTTGATCACAGTGAATCACCAGGAACTCAAACACTCAGCCAGCATACATGCTACTTTATCTGCTTTGCTTTATGAGTTTGCAAGTGCCAGAGCAAAGTTCAGATGCTTCTTATCTTCAATTTCACAGATATGTACATGTATAAAACTATTAGTGCTCTGTAGCCATATATATTTCCCATTTAGGAGAAAGACTTTTAATCTATTTGCTTATACAAATCTTCTGACTCTTTCTAAAAAAATGGTAATTAAAGCTATATTCTACATGATCTGTATTAATGTAGTATTAGTGTTCTTAAAATCATTGACTGTTGAGTCAGATTCTGAATTCCTTTCTTAAGCCAAATTCCTATTGGCTGGCACGTGAGTTTTGTCTGAGTGAAAATGTCAGGTTTTAGCCCTTGTGTAACTCCAGCTTTCATGTAATTCATTGCAAAATACTTTAAAAACTTGTTATATCTAGCTACTAGGTATACCATCACAGGTAAAATGCCATGATGAGTGGGATGAGCTATAACTCATTTGAAAGACTGCACAGCAACACTTCACTGTGTGATATGACAGGAAGCAAACGCTACACCTTCAGTGAAAGTTTGGGTAAAAAGTATCAAGTTACCACGCTGGAAACAAATCTTGATGTAGGGTTTAGTATGGTTTCATCTTGACAACAACACTAATTGAGCCCAGGTTTGCAAAATATATCAAAGTTACTCAGCAGGCCACTGATGGAGACATAGAAGGTTGATTTTGAGGCCGGAAATAAGGTCATAAGAAGACAGACTTCAGCTGTGCAGCATCCTCTAGAATTAGACAGGGAACTACACTGACTGAATATTGGTCACTGCCCTGAATTGGTCAGGCAGTTGGCATAGATGATCGTTGTAGGTCCCTTCCAACTGAAATAGTTCTGTTCTACCTCTGTTCTGTTCTGTTCTGTTCTGTTCTGTTCTATTCTATTCTATTCTATTCTAAATTCTATTCTACATTCTATTCTACATTCTAAATTCTATTCTACATTCTATTCTACATTCTAGTACATGCAAGGGGCTGAGAGGACCCCTCCATACACTCTGTACAAGACCACTTCTTGACACTCAGCTAAACATTCATCCTAGTTTTCCCCCAGTGTTCATCTTCATTGCTGTGTAAGTACAAGACATACCAGATAGGAAAAAGCACAATCCACTAGTTGATTCAAACAGAGAACTTTGGCTAGGACTGTGGGGTGGGATATAGTTGTTATCTTTATGTGTTGAGAATGGCTTCGTATGTGCAGCTGTGTGCATCTGGTGCTGAACACCCACTCTGCAGGTACAAGTCCCAGTTCCGGTCTTCCCTGCACCACTGGGTAAAAAAGCAGCTTAGTAAAGCTGTAAAGAAATTAAAAAAAGTAGAGGTTTGTGGAAGAGAGAAGTGATGAGACAGACCCCTGTTGCCATTGGCAAAGATTTCAGAGTAGCTTTCAGGGAAATAATGATCCTTTGGGTTGTGACTGGCTTGCTGAGCACTTCCCTTGTGCATATAATTGCCCATGAAATTGCAGCCCATAAGGTTAAAATATTAAACAGGATAACATTACACTTTTTAATCCACAGCTGAGACAAAGCAGAGATCAGGAATAATCCTGCTCAACAGCACCACATTTACTGTCTGATGTGGGAGATATTGATTAGCTTTTAAGTAGAAACATATTTTTTAAAGTTATATAATCTGATGCTCAGATTTCCCCCTCCCCCTTGAAAATAATTAGACTAAATATTATGAGAGATTAAAAAGTTCTTCGGTCATTTGGTTTTGGGGGAATGGAGGTGCACCTGTATCTGGAGTTTTCCTTTCCCTTACTTCCAAACCCATCACTCAGTGAAGCATATTTCTGCAGTGCGTTGCGTGTAAGATCGCCCATTCAAGTCATCAAAACCTGACTCAGCTGTTACTCGGTATTTCCTCTGGCAAAACCAATGGAAATTCACCTGAAAGAAGGCTAGGGGTTGAGTTAAAGTGACAGGAGGTATGAGGAACTGAGACACAAAAACTGGAAGGAGAAAGGATCTCTTACCTTGTTCACACCCATGATGACCTGTCCCAGCAACTTTGCTCCTTTGGACACCCCTTGCTGGGCACCAGATAACTTCCTGCTGTTTTTGTTATATTGATCTGATTTCTCTTCCATAGAGCTGCTTTTGGATACAATCCTTGGACCAACATGAAATAAATTTTTTTCCTGTTCCCCTTCACGTAAGTACAAAGAGGCAGGGCATGAGCCCTTCTATAAGCGGTTTCTGGTTGTACTTGCTACCTGCTGTCCTGTATGCAGATTGCACTGGGAATTGGTCTTGGGTACTGGCAGAATAAATGATTTGAGAGAACAATGTTCCCCATTCTTGGTTATATTTCTGCTTGGAGCACAATGAGTAAGGTCCTGGGGCAAAACATCCCAGCTGTGGTGCTTGAGGTAATATACAGATATCAACAGAGTAAATCTATGCTAAAAATGCATTTTAGAGATGTCCTTAATTTGGCATATCTAGCCTAAGTTAGTCAACATTGTTTAGAGCACTAGTGGAGCCAAAACAATTCATAATGGTTTGGGTTAGGCCAATAAAGGATCCTAAAGTTGAATTTGAACCTCTGTTATAAGTCATCTCAAGTTAAGAATATTGCTTATTTTCCATTTTCTTTCTCTCTGCTTTTTTTATTTTTTATTTGAAGTGTAGACATCCCTGCCAACAGGCACCTAAATAAAATTGGAGGGATTTTTTACAAGTGCTGAGCACAAACAGTTGTAATCAAAACCAGAAAAAGCTGTGGGTGTTCAGAAATTTTAGGTGCCCAAACAGGGATTTGACTGCAGAGAGTTAGACGCCCTTGTTTGAGAACTTTTGGCTCAAAAATATACTACCCAGCCCATTGTACGTGTGTAATGTTCAGTGAAACGTGAAATGTCAAGCTCTGTTTAAACCTCTGGGAAACTAATGAAGTCCATGTACACTTCTGCAGCGCTCACCTGGGAAACTGGTCCTGTTCCATTTCTTGCAATTACTTGGGAAACAAGACTCAATGAAAGAATCATAATGTTGCTTTTTTGGTCCTTTTTTTTTTCTTGGGTCTTTTTTTTTTTTTTTTTTTTTTTTTTTTTTTTTTTTGTGTGTTTTTGTTTTGTTTTTTTGTTTCTTGTTTTTAACATACTTATCTCTTTATTTCTTTTCCTTATTTTCA
>Ga0181612_153416_pt1 | contig 16313 bp, 17 predicted proteins | sample HoacroProtozoa21_FD_119630 | JGI IMG/M metagenome (GOLD analysis project Ga0181612, IMG submission 119630) | Hoatzin crop microbial communities from Cojedes, Venezuel. Combined Assembly of Gp0051906, Gp0051904, Gp0051908
ACGCGGTGCTGTGCAGCCTGCTCTGGGTGACCCTGCTTGGGCAGGGGGTTGGGCTGGGTGACCCACAGAGGTCCCTGCCAACCCCGAACATTCTGTGATTCTGTGATTCAAATCAGGCTTCGGCACCTGTGAAATTTCTACCAGTTTTACATAGTCTCTTAGCATATTTGTTCAGTCAACTTTGTGAAGCTAACTTTAGAAGATTTAGTTCCTCGCCAGCATTCCTCGGCCTGGGTAGACAGTAGAGCTGTGATTTAGGCTCCTTAGAAGCATTTTCAATGCTGGTCATTAACTCCAGCACCGCAGTCTTTTGATACCTGGTGGAAGGAGCTGCTCTGCAGGGGAAGAGATCAGAGGGGTGGTTATGTACTCTGCAAGAGGGAGAAACGGTATTGGGTTTTTCCCCTCATTCTGTGTTGAGTAGCTCACACACTGAAGCATGAGGTTTGATTGCCCTTATCCAACCTATATGCAGTGACTGAGCATTTTATTAATAGTCATATTCTTATCTTCCTACAGTATAAATCTTACCTTGTAATCATTTTGCCCAGAGCTATAGCCAATTCTAAAGAATAGCATTTGCAGATAGTTAAGTGTATTCTGAACTGTTTGAGGGCTTTTTTTTCAAAACACTACTTCTATTTGGCTTTTTTTTTACCAGGTAATTTTGAATGCGGAAACCCTGAGAATCTAAAAAGCAAATGCATTTGGGTTAGTGAAGCGAGGGATCACGTGGTGGTAAGTAGGCTGTGAACAACTATTGTTATAACATAGTGCTTAGTCTCTTACAAGGCAATAAATAATAGATACTAAAGCAATTCGCCATCTGTTTTACTTCCTCATCCTGTTTTGATTCTTTCCCATATCTCTAGCTTCCCCTTTGGCCAGTCCTGTTCTTAGCAGTTCTTTTGGAAATAATATTCTCCTACATCTCTGATTCAGCCCCTGTAAATCTAACTTAACGGTTTGTTGTTTCACCATAGTCATCAGTCTTCTGAAACCAGAAATTTCCCTGGATTGAGGGCTGGGCAGAAGAAGGATTTTTCTATGCTCCAAAGTGTCAGAAGACAGACTGCTTTGATCTAGCATTTCATTTCTTTCATGGTAAACTGTCAGTAAGATTACATTGTATTTAGTGGTTAGTCTTAACAGCCTGGGATAGTGTTCTTTTACTGAGTGCTTCATGCATCATCTACTATAGTCAGAAGACTTTAGCCCAGACAGACCTTCAGATTTAGTTCTCCTTCCTCCAGTTTGCAGAATTATGATTAGAATTAACCTAGGGACAGACCGTATAGAATGAATTCTCCGACCACTGCAATGAAATAATGTTATTCAGTGTTTTAATGAATGGAGAACTAATCTTCGTATGGATTCTTTTGAACAGAATATAACTGGTAGTTCCCCACAGAAGTTTGAAGCTGCCCTGCACTGGATACTAAACAGTAACAAGGATTTAGGAATTTGGTGAGTGGAAGCCCACTGTGTCAAAGTTATGTTTCTCGGTGTTGGCTGATGTGTAATTTGACATCCTCTGTGGTGTGCCCTAAAAGCTCCCATACCTCTTTAGATTTCAGAAGATAACCTGGAATTGGCTTTGTCAGTGCATGCTGGGCAAGGTTCCAAATGAAAAGTAAAAATTGGCAGCAAAAATTGGCAACTGAGCTCATTCCTTGGGAGTCTGCTTCCCAGCCCTTGCGCTGGGGGACATTGCGTTCACGAACACGCTGTCGTGCAGATGAGGCGTAAATCTGAGGTCAGGGCTGCTTATGGTTATCAACAGTTAGGTTGTGCTTCCTGCAAGGTTTGGAAGCGGTGGTCCTGGTGTCCTGCCTACGGTCCTGTGACTGCAGCACGCTGCTTAAACTTGCCCATGTGGTCACTCCTGCCAAGATAGCTTTTCTTCAGTACAATTACTGGAGACAGAGCTTCAGTGCTGTGGGGAACCGCGGCCTTTGACCAAAGGGTTTGTTGGGCAGCAAAGCACCCTCTTCACTAGGTAACATCACCGCTGCTTTGGGATCCTTTGGAGCAAGTCCCAACAAGGAGGGGAGGAAAACGGATTGTTCAATGTATTTTTTCTTCAGTGTCAGTTGTCTTTCTGGCAGAACACACAGTACATGTTAAAATGAACAGTCTGACTGACTATGTAGTGTGTTGGTCAGTCATCAGCGTGGCTTTTTTCTCTTGGCTTTCTCAGCTAGCAGTCTCTTCAGTGCATGAGAAATAGCAGAAATACTCATTTTTTTCAGGTAAAAAATACAACATTCAGACCATAACCTAATGAAAGACTGTTATCCAGAGTCCACAGACATCATTATCTTCCTCTGGGAAGTGTGGGTTGACTCCAGTCTGTAGTCTAACATTTGTTTGCATTTTAACGTTGCTAAATGTATCTCTGATTAAATGAATTGTAACAGGAGTAATGCTGGAATTGGTGGGCATAGCTTGTATGAATTCCCACTACTCGATTTTCTCTAAAAAAATTTCTGCAGCTGCTGCTGTGATCTGAAGATCAGACAGCGTCTGCTGCTTTGATTATTGGTGTGTGGCAAATTCCCAGGACAGGACATAGTTTCCTTAGTGGCAGGTCTGGATTTGTGGGCTGGGATCCAGAGTTTTCAAATTCATATTTTTATACAGGAGCACTGCTCATGTCAGGAGCCGTGTGATACAATATACTCCCAGTTTTTTTATTTTCATAATTAGCAACTCTGCCGGCTGTTCACCGAACGGATCCACTTTCACAAAGTCTGCGTAGCGTGCGGAATGAGTGTTCAGCGTGCTTCAGAACCTGCGGGTGGCATTTTTAGCAAATGCTACGTGATATTATTTTTCTAGGTGCTAGTCTGAGAGGCAGCACTGAAAATGAGCTCTGCACAGGGTGATTCTGCTGCATATTTCAAATGTTTTCATGGAATTTGGATTGTAAATAAGACAAGGGGGTGGGCAACAACTGTGTGCCTCCAGCTACCGTAGAATCGAGTAACCAAGTACAGGCTGTCAGCAGGTTGTGAGCTGTGCGCTAGTAAATTGAGAAAATGTCTTTGTCTAATAGGTTATTCATTGCAAACCTAGAATGAATTAGTAGCTTAAAAAGATAAAATCCCCTTTAGTCCAATTCCTCTGAATCTGATGGCTCTCGCCTGGATTACTTGATGCCTGTTGGCTAAGTGTATCTAATAAGGAAACCGCATCAGCGTAGATCTGTGTATAAAGAAGTGAGTGAAGAGCGTATCGGATAGCGCAGCAGGTGTGTAGAAGTGATTTTGCAGGAGGATGTGTTATCGATTTTGCCATGAATGCTTTCCGAGGGTGTGTCTGTTCTCACTGCAGATACAGTTGATGCGTTGTCGCTTTTCTAGCTAAACTGTTTATGCTCATCTGTACTGAGGAAAACAGCGCAACCTCCACGGACATTCGCAGTCTCCGTCAACTGCTCTCTCTGCAATTGCTGATGAGTGACTCAGTAAACATTTCCATTTCTCTGTGCTGGGAGGTGGGAATCCAATTTAAAGTTTAATCTTCTGCACGCTGAGAGGTGCTGTCAAAGAGTCTGCAGAGGGAGACTTCAGTTTACCAGTGGGAGTTCCAGCCCTGCTGCCTTTTCTAAAGCCATACCCATTCCTTGCTAAGCAGCCAGTCCCAAAATGTTCTGGAAAGAGGAGCTGCGAGGATGTTGGTGTATTTTCTGTGTGGTGTACAGAACGAGTTACTGCATGTGCAGTCTGTTTGTTCTCCCTGTCTTGATTAAAGACTGCAGTTGGAGTGTCTGCTCTCTTCAGTGAAGATTTTCTGCCTCTTCCCATCAGGTTGAAAGGCAGAGAGCTTTCGGAACCAGTTACCAAAGTGGAGGAAGTGTTCTGTCTCGAATCGGCCCATCCTCAGATGGGGCTTGGCTGCCGTTTCCGTCGGGCCGTGGTCACTGCCATTACGAACCTTTTCCTGTTTTTCTGGAGTAAGTCGTCGATGTCAGTAATCAGCTTCTCCCCTCGCTCGCTGTTGAGATGAACTTATGTGCGCACACACATGTTCTCCCAGACATATGAAATTACTATCAGAGGTGAAATAAATCTGCTGATGAGTTAATTTCTAATTAACCTTTGTTCTGGCAGCAGAGGGAGACCTGTAGACCTGCTCTTGAGCTGTGAGTGCTTAACATTTAATTTAAATCAGCAAGCTGATTAGCTCTCTGGGTATTCCTCAAGTACGCATTACTATGGTCTACAAAATAAGTTTGTTAACCTACCTAGAAGATTCATTTTTTCTTTCTTTTCTTGCATTAAGCTGCAAAGACTTCTAGCCTCTTTAATAATGGCTTGTAGCATTTCAGTGTTAGAGGTTTTATTGGAATAGTCTGTCATGCCCCAGCTGAGACAGAGGTCTTACTGAGCGAGGTGATAACGAGAGATCAGTGTTGACTAGGGGAGTTTATAATCTAGCCAGACAAGGTGGGGGTGAAAGGCGATAGTTGTGTTTATTGTAGAGACTGAGATACTAAAGTTAGCTCATGTCGTAAGGGGGGCATTTGTCAATGCTAAAACCTTCAATATAGATCTCCTGAATTTCGGGCTGGCGCTGGAGCCCCAGGCTTTATTTCCTTATCAAGTAGCTATCTTCAGAGCAGTGGAGCTTGACAGTCTTCCTAAGTGATTATTGTGGGGGAGGCCTCTAGCAAAGAGATAGCTCTGGGACTTGGAGAATTGAAGCCCTGTGGTTGTGCTGAGGTTTCTGGTGGGGGGGGAAAGAACTCCATGATGAGGCCTTACGACCAGCTCTTTCCACATGCACGTGTGCTCTTCTGCTGCAGGGGTTGTCAGTACCAAGGTTTTTGTGGGGTGCCGCTGCACTGGTGATCAAAATGAATTGTTTGGATTCAGTTCCAAGCAGGCCTGGGTAGCAGGGAGTGAAAGCTGCCTCTGGGTCGAGGCAGTGTGAGAAATAAAACTGCTAGCATCCAGCAAGTACACGTCTGTCAGTTATTGAGTTGTGTTTGTTTTTATTCTTCTAGGTCTGATAACTCTTTGGGGGATCCTGATCTTCCTTAGGTATCGCTGGCGGAAGATGGAGGAAGAGGAACAAGCCATGTATGAAATGGTGAAGAAGATCATAGGTAGAATCCAGTAGCTCTATAAATGCACATAGCCCTGTTCTCCTCTCTGCAGTGTTGAGGTCTTTCACCGTTTTGTCTTCCTGCCCTCCAGCTGTTGTCCAGGACCACTATAAGGAATGGGAACGGAATTTGGAGCGTTACCCCTATGTTGGCATTTTCCACGTTCGGGACAGCCTGATCCCTCCTCAAAGCAGGTGAGCTGCATTTTATTCATTAAGGAGGGCTGTCAGCAGGATGTTACTCAGCTCAGCTAAAAAACGCAGTTACGGGGCAACAGACCATGAGCAGACAATTGATGGGAAACTGGACTGCGAGAAGAGTCTGTCTGGCCTTTCAGTTTGTAAAGGATTTTGACACAACTCAGGCTTTGTCTTAACCTGCTGCAGATTAATGTGACAGTCCCAGGGCCAATACTTTGTGCGGTCACACAGGTGTATTGTCATTGTTCTATCAAACAGTAATTGGATTTTGGTTTGCTTCAGCATGGAGCATCTGATTTTCTCTCCTTCAGCTAATGTGCGTAGGATGCTATCGTCTTTCTCAGCCATTGTAACTTATTCCCCAGACGGGTTCTGTGTTTTTCAGAACAAACCTTGCCATGAGTTGCATGGGGTATTGGGAGGCTCTTCTGAAGTGGGTTGTGTATGTTGCTGCCTGGAAAATTACTGGTTTGAGTTGGGCAGCTTGAAAGGGAGATACAGCCAGATGGCTGGTTTTGGTGCTTTTTCAAAAAGGAATTGTGGTCTGGTGTGGCCAGAGGGCTGCGGCCTGGGTCTCGGTGGTTTATGTGCCACTTGCTCCATCTCTGCAGGAGAGTTTCTTGTGTTTCGATTAAATGGAGCTGCTTTGTTCTCCTGATGGCACAGAACTCCACGTGCGCTGCAGAGTCTTAAGCATTCTCATTCTTTATCAGTTACAAAACCCCTTTCCCTGCTAGTGGTAATTTCAGCTGTTCTGAACCAATCTCTGTGTGTGTGGTGCTCAGAATTACTAGACACTGATACAAAACTGGGGTGAACTCCAGTTTGTCCTCCCTGGTCTGAGATCTCTCTGCAAGAGGGCAATTTGCTAATTGAGTCCCTTCGCAATACAAATTGAGCTCGAAATTCAGGGCGGTCATCGATTCCTGGTACTGACAGAGGGTCTCATCTTCCCTGCCCCAGGCAGGACCTGTGTTTTTATCTCCTGGCCTGAAATCGCTCCTAAACCAGAATTCTGGTTTAATCTTCTTTACTGTCTGCACAGGGAGCAGGAGGTGGTTAGCAGTAGCTTGATCAGCAGCCACAATTGCTGTAAGCAGGAAAGCACAGTGAGGGAATGATTCTAATTTATTTTCTTTTTCGTGCTGTTGCTTGCAGAAAAAAAATGAAGCGGGTCTGGGAGAGAGCTGTGGACTTTCTGGCTTCAAATGAGTCACGGATTCAGACAGAGTCCCACAGAGTAGCAGGAGAAGATATGCTAGTGTGGAGATGGACTCAGCCTTCGTATGTCTCGGATTCGGAGCACTGAAGAGGGGCAGAAGTTGAGCAACTGTTGATACAGACCTCTGCGAGGAGACAGTCCCATCTCTGGTGGTGGGGAAGAGCAGGTCACGGTCCTAATCTCCTAGGGTTGGGGATTGCACGTATCCATTTGCTCTTCTTTTTGAAAATCTTCACACACACAAATTCAGGGCAATAATGTTGGCTTGGAAGGAAGATGGGATAGAGCTGGTGGGCAGCTAGAATTGCACCAAAGTTAGCCTTCCAGCAGATATCTGGCTTCCACGGGCAAGCAAACCTAGAACAACTTTTTAAAAAGAAAAAAAAGCATACCTAATACAGAGGGATTTGGGATCTCTCTGACAGAGCATAGGTGTTTAATATTCGACCTCAGTTCTGCAAAGGCCAACTGGTGGCAACATCCATCAGGGAATGTGTTTAAAGAAGATTAACATTTCCCATGGAAACATTAGGGTAGCAGTTAAGATGCTTTTTGTTAGAATTTGTTTTTATCAGTACAAAGACGATGAAAGCACTTGCTGCTTCCTAACGAGGAAAATGTTTGTGTCAGCGTCACCTTTTAAAAATGGGGAAGAAGGGGAAAAGTCAGGTGAAGGTAGTTGTGGAGGGAGGGCAGTCTGACGTGCCTTAGTGGTGTGGGCTGGGCTGGATGGGGTGGAAGAGTGGTTGTAACCCTGTTAAACTTTTTTATTTTTAAGTCTGCAGTCTGTGCTTTATGATTTCTGGGGGGTGGGGGGGAATTTGGGTGGAAAATAAAGGATATAGAAACTTCCGAAAGCGCTTTCTTGTGGCTACAGCCAAAGGGCCTGCTTCATGGGCTATTAAAGAGCAGCTTCGGAAAGGCTTTTAGGGCTGAATGTACGTGTTTATCCTGGGCAGCTGCAATGCCTGTGCTGCGTGTCGGAGCAGAGGTGTACCGTGCGTGGAGTGTCAGTACAGGGGTTGCCAAGTCGGTGTTCCTGCAGCCTTGTGACAGGTACAAGGAGCAGCGATCAGTCCTCTGTGTGCACTGCAGGCATGGTTTTATGTATCTATAATCATTTGGTTACTTAAGTTTCTTTTTATGTCCAGCAAAGGAGTGTTTGTTTCAAAGAAAATAGCACCAGTGTGTGGCAGCTTAGGCTAGGCGTAGATACTGCTAATCTGCTCTTCCCGATATTGTAGGACAGCTGTCCAGCTCGCCCCTGAGACAGCAGGGACCAAATTCATTTCTGGCGTAAGCTGGAGAGAAGCCAGCATCGATTTGTACCTGTGTAACCTGTGGATGTTGTTCTTCTTAGCATCACGGGTACGGTGTGAATGCTTGTCTTCCTCTCTGACGCTGGATGCATGGAGAGCTTCCTCTCCAGGCTCTGGGTTGGCTTAGGACGGCTGCCTAAGCCCTGCTTCCCGCTTGGCAGGCCGGTGATGCCACGTCCGAGGTGGGTCCCTTGTGCCAGTCCCTGCTCACCTCCCGGTGCAAAGCCCACGCTTCCCCTCCCCACTGCTGGCTGTGCTGGGGTTTTCCAGCCACGCTCCCACTGGCAGCTGCTGCGGCGGGGCTGGGAGGCACCCGGCGTTCCTCCTGCGGGTGCTGTCAGCCACGGCGAGCGGAGGGAGCAGAGCTCCCCAGGAACAAAACACAGGAAGGTCGTTCCCATCAAATGGGAAATACCCTGTGTGGAGTTGACTCTTACCCCATACGTTCTTTTTGGTTGCCAAGGTAGGGTGTTTGAACAGGAGAGGAGACTCAGCAGCTGTCTTCAAGACAATGACCAGCTTCTTCCACCGCTCCTAAAACAGGGGATAAAGTGAAGGCAGCCTTGGTTCTTCTAAAATGCTGTAACAAGGTCTTCCCTCCTCTCATAGAAATTTGTGCAAACAGCAGTGCCTATGTTCTTAAGCTTTTTAAAGATATTTGTGGGGTTTGGGTTAGCTTTTTTTTAACTGTCCAAATCCAGAAGTGAAGAGTCAGGCGTTGCAGTTGTCTTTTTGTATTAAACTCGTTTTTGTAGAATAAATTTCACTGGCTTGGTGCTGTTCATATGTTCAGTTTAGCTCTGTAAATCAATATATAAATAAATTTATTACAAATAATTTGTTGCCTTTATTTTTTCACAGTCACAGATTGTTCCACGTGCTTTCGCTCAGGCAGATCAAATAGATCCTCCTCCGGGGAGCTCACGGTTTCTAAGAATAAGACTGGAGATGGCGTGGGGATTGCATGACAGCCTAACGAGACAGCGGGGCTCCTTGTGACGCTCGGTCATCTGGCGCAATAGCCAGCAGTCTCAAGTGTTTGATTGCAAATTAAATCTGTGTTTTGGGAATAGCTGGCATTAAGCAGAGGTGTGTATGAAAAGCAGTTAGCTTGTTTAGCTGCATTTTGTAGAGATTGACAGCTTGGAGGGTTGTGAAACTGTAAATATTAGTGTAGCAGGTTGATCAGCGTTCCTGTGGCCTGTAACCAAGCAGTTACTTGCAGCGGGGAATGGGATGAGCAGTAAGTCTGTGGTAACTGCGTGAGGGTGCCTCAAGATCCACGGGTCTTGCACTTGGTCTCTGAAAGGCAGATCCCTCACGCGCTGGCTGCCCGAAGTCAACGGCCGCTGCGGGAAATCTTCGGTCCAGGCTGCTGATGCTGTGTGGCGGGGCATCCGCAGGCCGCGGGTAGCTCGCCTGGTTTTTGGGATGAGGTGCGAAGTGCCGGGTGATAGTGGAGGAAGACTGGGAAGTAGCGAGGGTGTTGGATACGGTGCTGAGGTGGGGTGGATGTCCCAGGCTGCCACTGGACACATCGCCTCCCTCCGTGTGTCCCAAGGCTGCTGCAAAGCACTGTAAAAGCGGAGATATTTATGTCAAGGACAAAGGTAAAAAGTCAAGTCTTCGACTTTACCGGACACTCAAGGTTTCCAGAGTTGCCTGGTGAGTAGAGGACACAAGCACATCTCGCTGGCAAATCTGAAAGTTGGTTTTAGGGTCCATTTCCTGGAGTGTTTTCAATTCCTCTCTCACCTGAGCGTCAGTGACTCAGAACACATGCTGCCACGAGTTTCGGCTTCTTTGCAGTCTGCTCCTGAGACGGCACGAGCAGTCCGTGAATCATCGTTGTGTAACTTCTGTGGACGTGGTTGACTCACTTGTGTTTGGTTAGAGAAATATTTAATTCATCTCATAATGTCGGTCTGGATGAGAAAGGGGGAGATTTCCGCCGGCGCAGAAGGCGGCTGGCTCCGTGGCCGCTGCGGCAGTCGGCGGGAGCTGGCTACCTGCTCCCTGGCGTTGAGTTGTTGCTAAGGGATGGGAACAAAAGGGGGTGCAAGGCTCAATCCCTCATCTGAACCTGCATTCCTGCTCAGATGCTTTTACCCAGTCTAGGTTGCTAAGTTACAGCTGAAATATATTCAAGGTTAGGAAATAGTCTTCAGTTTGGTGTAATTACATGTGCCAGAGGATGTTTGCTTTCGACCAAGCTGCCATGATGTTCTCTGTGATAGTCTTCCCCCCATGTCCCTTCTTTCATTTGCTGTCTCGAGAGCAGAGAAGACTAGTTTCATGCCGCGCTCACTGCCAAGCTCCTGCTTGCTCAGTACAAACGGTGTTGATAATTTCTGTGGTACCAGCAGTTCTCCCAGAAGCCCAGGTCTGTTCAAAGCAGAGGGAATAGCTGGGTTCCTCATCCCCCTGCCCTGCTCTCCTTACAACTTGCGTTCGCTCAACCAGAGTTGCTAACTTCCCCCTCCCGCTTTCTTGCAAAGTATTAAGTTTCTATAAATAAATTCTCCAACGGTGGGCTGATAAAGCCATCGCATCCCCTTACTGTCAGGAAGGAAAATATGTACCAACAAGGAATCTAAAATAAAATTTGCCCTTTATCTTTTCATTTCCTGCTTCCATTTAAAGCCTTTCACATTAAATGTTTTGTCTCCTGCTGACATGACAGCTGATGCTGTGCCTTATTTATGGGGTGCAGAGTCAGGGCGCTGTGCCAGTTCTCCTGGAAAGATCAACGTGAACCGGAGAAGACGAAGCGCGGCCAGCGAGTCCTGCCCGAAGGCACCTCCCTCCGGCACGGCCCTGTCTGAGGCAATCACTGCCCAGCTCCTGCCCTGGGATCTCCACCGTGACTCCATTCAACCTTTGCAGAACGCCCTCCAGGTAGGTGTTCCAAAAGGTTTTTTGTGCACATTAGCAAACGGACCTTAACGAGAGAGCGCGGTCGGAGTGGGGTCCCCACCTCCCTACCCCTCGGGGGGCTGCCAGCAGCTGAGAGCAGGCTCCAACACGGGGCCCAGACCTCAGAGCCAACCTCGAAGCAGCACGCTGGTTTTGGAGGAACACTTCTGTAAGGCTGGGGAGCTCAGATGTGAAGCCCACGGGTGGCTTTGAACTGGCTCTCCAAAGCAAGCAGACCCCAGCGGGTTGTGGAAACCTTGCTTGGCGCCGAGCTCGCCTCGCCCAGGGGCAGAGCGTGGGCTCTGCGCCCCAGGAGCCCCCCACGCACCCCCTTCCCCAGCTCCCAGCAGAGCAGCGGCTCCCTGGGGACGTGCTCCCGGGCGGCAGGAGGACACCGGAGCCCCTGCTGATCTCCCCTCTGATGGAGGAGACCGCCTGCCCCGTGTCACTTCGCAGCGACCTGCAGTGGGGCCGGGTTCAGTGTTTACATCCCGGCTCCAAAACAGCTCCCAGCATCCAAATAGCGGAAAACACTCTAGGGTGGCAAGGAGCTGCTGGCTGGGGAGCAAGGCTGGGCTCGCAGGGTGCAGCTGAGCCACTCCCATGTAAACCAGCTCAGCAATGGGTCCTGAGGGGTTCCCTGCGCTCCCTCCAGGACAGCAGCCCCTGCTTTGCTCCCAGCCAGGGTTCCAAAGGTGCCACCAGCAGCAAGGACACCTCGGGAAGGGGTTCTGGGTGTTTGGCAGCCAGCGGGTGAGGCTCCAGCACCCACCAGCAGCATTTCCAGCCCCGGGGAGTGACCCGGCCTGGCTGCCCAGCTCGGGGGCTGTCCTGGCATCACCGTGCCACGGCTGCAGCTCCCATCTCGCACCGCTGCCTGTCCCGGGAGACAGCGGAGAATGAAACAAGAGCAAATACATAAGGATGGTCCAAAGTCTTTCAAAATGCAAAGAGAAAAACTTGTGCTGTTGGTGCCTGTGCGGGAGGGGAGAGGATGGGTGTGGCACAGCAGAGTTGGTGTCAGCTCCCTGCGAGTCCTCAGCAGTTTTTGTTGGTCTTTGGTTGCTTTTTCTTCATTGCCCAAGGCAAGCCCCAGTCGCACAGTTTTATTCCAGCTCTCCCGCAGGTATAAATTTAGTCCTTTAATATGAGAAGGGCCCTGCACAGGTCATGTCAGGATGAAGCGCGGTGGTGCTGAGGTTACCCGGGAGCTGGGGAACGGGCAGCTCTGGCTTGCTCAAGGCTTGGCCTCCACTTTTGTTAATGGCGCCTGTCCCACCCTGTCCCGAGTCCGTGCCGGGCTGGGAGAGGTCTGGAGTCGGGATCGAGGCTGCAGCCTGCAGGCTAGCCAAGGGTAACAATATCTTTGTGCCCATAATTAGTTCCTAATTAGCATAGTTTTAATATGAGGCAGGGTTGCTCTCCCCTTAGAGCGCCCTGCTTTTTACGAGAGGCTGAGTAATTGCCTCTGCGGCCGTTCAGCGGTGGCAATCAGCCCGGCTGCCTGCGCAGGGACCCTGCAGCCGCTCACGGCTCCGGCTCGGGCGTCCTCCGTGCGCTTGTTTTATCGGAGCGCTAACTGCAGAGGACATGTCTCCTGGCCTGGCAATACGCCTGACATAAAAATGAGATTGCTTCAATTAACACATGCGTTAAAAAGACATACGATACCCAGCAGGACGGGCTTCTGCGAAGGAGAAAGGTGCGTGCCGGTGACGTGCTGCGGCAGCCGGACACCCGTGCTGGGCTCCCTGGGGCCACGGGACGAAGCTGGGTGCTCGGTCCTGCCTCCCGCTGAGCCCCAGGGACCCCCCCAGCATGGGCCTGGCCCCCCCCTACCAACTCAGTAATGAATAGATTTAAAGCCTGTCGTGTTTGGGGATTGCGAGCTGGCTCGGCTTCTCTTTGTGGGGGTCTTGGAGCAATGCGCTGCAGTGCGTCAAGGAGAGAAGGAGGGATGTCGGGACTCGGTGCTTGCCTGTGCCACCCGTGGTGGGCACGGTGAGGGGGAGCTGCCTCGGAGACCTGCCCTGCCCGTCTGTCCCGGAGAAGGGGAGAGGAAAAGGAGGAGGAGATGCCAAAATCAGCCTGTCGTGGGGAATGGGAGAAGGGAGCAGCAGATGCTGGGAACCAGCACGTTCCTGCTGCTGGGATGGTCTGTGACACTGAGCCATCGCCTGCAGGCACCCCGACCTGCGACGCTGAGCCCTTTCCAGACGCGCAGGAGAGGCAGCTGGTGCCTGCAGCGATTGCCCCCGGCCTGCTGCAGGGCAAGAGGTGCTTCAGCCCTGGGCCAGCTCTGGGCTGTCCCCCCTGCACCCGTGTCCCAGGAGAGCCAGGGGTTGGGTGTAAGCCTCTCAGCGACCGCAGCCCAGGTGGGATGGAGAAGGCAGCAGTCAGGTCCAGCTCTGCGCTGGCAGCCCCAGGTCTGGGCTGGCCCTTCCTCCCATCGCTGCCTCCCTTAACAGCACCGAAACCCACCAAAACCCTCCATCTCTCACCAGGGATACGTCACCCAGCAGGAGTTCCCCACAGTCCCACGGCAGCAACGTTTCAGGGTAACCTACAGCTCAGCTGTTCGGCCGCGGGACACGATCGGGGATGAGGTGGTGGCGAGGGGGAGGACGGGAGCGTGTTCCCCACAGCCGAGCTGGAAGGGTCGCTCGGTCTCCCCCAGCCCTGTGTGTTTTACTCCCAGCCCGTCCTCTCCCCTGGCCTCCGGCTGCTCCAGGGCGGTTGCGGTGCAGGCGATGCAGAGCAGAGTCATGGCTGGAGGACGTTTTGCCTCATCACTGGAAAGTAGAGAGGTACCTTAGGGGAATTTACACCCTGAATTTTTGATATCTCTGTTGCATTTTGCTGCTGGGTTCAGAAGTTGTTGGCGGGGGATGCACCATGGTTGGCCTCGCAGAGCGCCCGTGCCGGCTTGTTTCCCTTCAGAAACCAAGCTTTATAAAAAAAACCACAAAAGGCACTTTCGTGAGTTAAAGTACCAGCATAAAGCAGAGCGAAGTCAGGGTCTTTGTTTCACCCTTGTCTTTAATCTCGGCCTCTGCCCCTGACCATCAGTTTGATCTCTCTGGTCTTCGTGAGGCTGTTTTCTCCCCTCCAGGAAGCGAGAATTACCACATCCATCAATTGTTATCTCAACAGTGAGATTTTCTTCCCAACCTCCTGTATTTTTTGCTGCAAAGCTCTCCCCTCGTGGGCACTAATTTGCTGATGTCCCCCAAGGTATCGCTGGGGACTGGTCCAGGTCCCCCAGGACTGGGGGATGCGAGCGGGGACCGCCTGCTCCTTGTCCTCGGGGATGCCCGGACTGCACGTGCTGGATGATCTCCTAAATAATATCTGGGCCCTGTCTTCTTGGGACGCATGGGCTGGGACGGCGCGTCCAGAGCACGCCTGCCCTCGGCACGTGCCGGAGAGGATGCCCAGCAGTGGGCAGAGAGGGTCCGGAGCAGGGCACGTGCTGTCCTTGGACTCACTGGAGGAGACAATTTGGCCCTGGCAGGAAAATCCCTGGGACTTTTCCATTCCTCCCCGGGTGCTGAAGCACCCGGGTGTCATTTTTCCCTGCACAAGGCTGTTGGCAGGGTCGGGGCTGGGCGACTGCGACGTCCAGTCCCCAATCCACTCCCCTGCTGCGTGCCTTCGGGCAAACCCTGCTCTTGCCCTCCTTGCCGTAAATAGCTTTTATTTGCCAAAAAGACTGGCGATTCGGTCTGTCCGGCAGCATCGCAGCCCCTCTCCTCACCTCCCTCCAGCGATCGCAGCCCCTCTGCCCGTCCTCCCTGCGTCGCCCCGGCGTGATTCCCCACGCAGGGAGCAAGCAGCTGGTGGGTTCCTTTGCTGGAAGCTGGTGCCAGCCCCCTGCCCTCTCCCTGCTGGGGTACAGCCAGGCTTCCAGCCCGCTCCCACGGGGAGGGGATAAACACCAGTGGGGCCGAGCTGTGGAGGCTTTTGTGCGAGGTAAATCGGAAAACAGACGGAAGAAAGCCACAGTTGTTTTCCTGGAAAGACAGTTGCACAAGCGAGCCAGAGCATGGCCACACTTTCTGGAAAGCCTCGCACACATCCAGTCCCTTCTCCCTCCATCCTCAACCCTCTTGAACATGCAGCTTTGTTTTCCATTAACACCCAAGGGTGTCTCTCCCCCCTTGAAGCTCAGCCGTCAGCTGGACATACCAGGCGCTTGCCAGCCCCGGCGGCAGCAGTCAGCTGATGGCCTAAATGTCCGCGGGCTCCCCCCCACTCCCTCATTTCTCATACCCACAGCGCACCGAGAAGCAGCAAGAAACCCAGCCCAGGCAGCACCCCGAGCCCACGCTCCCCGCCGAGCCCGCACCGGGCGCCTACACCACGCAGGTGAGGTCCAGGGTGGCTTCTGCATCAGCACCGGCTGCCTCCCAGGGCAGGATGGACACGGGCAGGGTGAACAGGCACTGGATTTTGGAGAGTGGGTGGGGTATTATTCAGAGGGCTCTGGGCACAGCTGGGATTTGTGGGAAGGGATGGGAGTGAGGGGGGCAGCCGGCACCCAGGGGGCTGGTGTAAACCTGGGGGTTGCAAAAACGGAGTCTGGTGGCTTTCGGTTCTCCTTCACGCTCGTGGCATCCCCAGAAAGCGTGGGGATGCTCGGCAAAAGGGCAGATGGTGTTTGGTGCTGTGGAAGGCAGGAATCAGGAAGGGGGACCCATGCCCTTTCCCACGGGAGGTGGTGGCACCATATCCCCCCATCCCGCGGAGCTGCTGGCAGCCCCAAGCTTGCTGCTGCGGTCCAAAGGCATGGTCCTGTTCCCCACAGTGAGCCCAGCCCTCGCCAGCCCTGCTGCCAGCCCACATCGTCTCGGGGTGCCCAGGCCAGCCCCGGGGTGGGCAGGGGGCTGTCAGGAGCCTGCCCATCCTGGATAACGCAGCTCCCATCCCTCCCCATCGATCCTGCTGCTTCCCACAGAGCAGCCAAATAAATCCTTCAGCGCAGCAAACTGGATCTTTGCTTCGTGAGGGACACGGGGACCAGTCATCAACTTTATGAACATCATTTTCTTTCAGGAAAGGAAACATAAGATAAAAGAGCGGAGGTTTCTGCATGTAAGGATTTACGGCAGGACGGTTAGAGCTGGGTTTCTTACCGAGAGCTGAGCTTTTGGGTCCCGGCGTGATGCTACTTTGTGACTTTGGCTGTAGTCGAGGGGAGAGCAGGGAGATGTGAAGGTTCATCGAGGGTTGCAGCTGCTTGCCTGCCTGTGCAAACAGCCCGAGCCGGCTTCCAGCCCTGCTGGGACGGGTGCTGAGCTGGAACCGGTAGGATTTTCCTTCTGGCCAAGGCGCTGTGGAGTTTGGAGGCACGAGGCCAAAGACTGAAGGGAAACGGGGCACTGGGGCTTTGCCCGCACCTTGCTCGCGGGCAGGGCTAGCCCTGGGTGCAGGGCTGGCTTTGAATCCAGGTCAGCTCCGGTACCAAGAGCTACGGACATGCAGCTCTCTTCAAATCAACAGCTACGCTATTTTCTTGCTTTTTACAAAAGGAAAAAGAAAAA
>Ga0181612_151801_pt1 | contig 16308 bp, 10 predicted proteins | sample HoacroProtozoa21_FD_119630 | JGI IMG/M metagenome (GOLD analysis project Ga0181612, IMG submission 119630) | Hoatzin crop microbial communities from Cojedes, Venezuel. Combined Assembly of Gp0051906, Gp0051904, Gp0051908
ATGGTTGGCCTTCTGGGCTGCGAGTGTGCATTGTCGGGTCGTATTGAGCACCAGCACCCCCAAGTCCTTCTCCTCAGGGCTGGTCTCAATCCATTTACTGCCCAGCCTATATTTGTGCTTGGGATTGCCCCAATGTGCAGGGCCTTGCACTTGGGCTTGTTGAACTTCATGAGGTTTACATGGGCCCACCCTTCAAGCCTGTGAAGGTCCCTCTGGATGGCATCCCTTCCCTCCAGAGTGTCGACCGCACGACACAGCTTGGTGTCATAGGCAAACTTGCTGAGGGTGCACTCAATCCTGATATTCATGTCGCCGACAAAGATGTTGAACACTGCCAGTCCCAATACGGACCCTTGAGCAATAAAAAATACAGGGAAAGGACTGAAGGAGGCTCTTCTGGTCTAGCACTTCATGGAATTGTGTGGCAGTGCTGCTTGCACACCCCAGTGTGGAGGTTTTGCTGGGGATGGCCTTCAGAAACTCTCTGTTGTGATTCGTGAAGACATGGGTGCTAGTTAGAGAAGCACACAGTGAACTTTTAGGTGGTATTCTCGTCAGTGGAAATGTCCTTGTGCTTTAAAGATGGTTGATTACTACTCTTAATCTAAATGCCTTCATGAAGTGACATCCTATGTTGCCAAAGCAGAATAAATAAGGGCTCGTGCTCTGTCACGACTGCCATGATGATAAAGAAAGGAAAATGTTAAACCATTTGAACTAGAATTTTGATTTTAGACCCCATGCTGGATGGTCTTCTTCAGACATTTCTGTGTATCTATACTCTGAGAGCACTGAAACGAAGTTGCCCAGCTCCTGCCTTTCAGCTTCTGGGCAATTGCCGAAGTTCAGCAGTGACAGTAACCTGTTCTCTACAGACAGGAAACCTGGGAATTAATGGCTTTTTAACATACCGTAATAGCCCATGGAGGAGAGCATTTCTGCCATGTAGCTGTTTTGTTCATTACTGCTAGAGACAATGAAATGAGAAATCAATTTATCTCTTTAAAAAATTAATACAGTCTGCAGGAGCAAGCTGGGGAGGAACTCTGTACCTTGGCTTTAGCAGCACCTCAGTGCCCAGCTTTTCTGCAGTGCTGGGGTGCTAGTGGGGGACACACACTGCTGTCAGACTGAGAAAATCATTCTTTGGTGTGTGCAGCAACTTCTGAATTTGGAGGGAGAAAAGTACTGGGGAAAGTCCTCTCTGTGAAATGTATTGCACCCTAGAAAAACAGAAGTAACACCATACTGGTCAAATAAGGGGTTGGGGGGGGGGTGTGTGTGAGTAGTTTTAAGAGCTTGAGGAGGCCAAGATTTTTATATGTGCCTAACTCTATTTTTAGGAGCCTCCATAGGTAACCTAATTTATCCAAAACCTGCTGAACTCTAACCATTCCCGTGTGTGTCATCGACTTCTGTTGAGTCCCTGAGTCATGTGTCCTCCTGCAGCACCAAAATAAGTGTCCACAGACATTCGATGTGATAACTTTATACCTGTTACATCCCTGCACTGTGCCAGGTTGAATGAAGAGTCCAGCCCAGAGACAAGGCCAGTGGCATGAAGGTCACCTGGAAGAGCTGGGATGAAAGGGAACAAGTGACTAGGAGGGCATTGGCAGTGCTATGCTACAGAGGAAGGATAGGCTGCAGAGTCTCCCAGGGGAGAAACCCAGGCAAGCAGGGAGGATCTTGGGGGTGTACAAGGAGGAGCAGGAGGTGGAGTTGTGCAAAGGGTGAAAATGAGCCTGTAAATCAGTACTGTGATGCTGCCTGAGAAATGGCTTAATGACCCAAGATGAAGAGCTGGAAAATACATTCAGTTACCAGGGTAATATCAAAGGGAATAATCGGTGAATCAAAGATGGTTAGAAGAGGTAACGTGTTCTTGGACTTCACTTCTCCTTTTTGTCTGGGTTCTACTAACACCTGCCCCAGTAACTGCCTAATTCTGTTCCCACTCATTTTTTTACAAAGAGCAGGAATATTAGACTTCCTTCCCTGCAGGAAACGTGATGACCACGCTGTCACATGTTGGACCAGCAAGCTGGTTTCCCGTACTTTTTTATAGCCGTCAGCAAAAACAGATTCCCTGTTTCCCTTTCAAGCCCGGGTCCACTAAAATTAGTGCTTTTCTCTCAAAGTAACTCAGAAGCAAGACAGTGCCTCCTGCCGTGGCCATATCTGCTAGCGAGGAGTGGCTTTGGGGAATAATTTGAAGCTGTAACAGGTGTAAAAACTAAGACCACTTGGGCTCCTTTGTGTGCTAAATTTTTTTGGAGATTTAAGATAAAAATCCATGGGAATTAGGTAAAAGTTGCCTGCTTTGCTCCTCCGCATTGTGCTTTGTGTTGCACCAAGGTGCACAGCGGCATTTCCCTGGTTTTTTGTGGATGGTGGTTAATGCAAGGATGCTAATTTCAGTGCCAGGTCTTTTTACCCTGCCAGCCAGGCAGACGTACTGCAACTGCACCCAGTTCCCAGCAGGGAGCCTTTTGATTAAAAAAAAGGAGAACAGCAGGGACGAAAACGGGAAGGAAACAGCACAGTGCCACAGGGAGCGGCTGCATCCATGGGGAACTTTTGAAGATGCGGCTCACACCAGCAGTGTTTCTGCTGCTGGAAGAAAAGAAATGCACGTGGCAGTTCTGCCTACGTGCTTAACAGTTTGATTCCAGTTAAAAAGGGTCAGTTTTTTCATCTGGTTCAAAGTGGTTTGAAACCAGAACCCACTGCTCTCAGAGCTGAAGGAAAGGTACTGGTTTTACAGGAGTTTAACTGGGAGGGGGATTAGATGTTCTCTCAGTAAGTGTTAAACATCCAGGTGAACAACTGGAGGTACGGTGGGACACAGGTAGATGTGTTTCCCCAGGTGACACCTGAGAAGTGGGTAAAAGTGAGCTCCCAGCTGTCCCCAGCCCCCGGGGAAGGGGGAACTGCTGTGACAGAAATTGTCTTCATAAGCCTTTAAAAGGATGGTTGCAGCCCAGCTGGTTGAATTTATACCAAAATAAAGTTGTCAGGGTTTTTTTCCTTTGCTTCTTCAGAGGAGTGTAGCACAGAAAAGTGGAGGGAGAGAAACAAGGAAAGCCATGCCTGGTTCACAGGTGATGGAGCAAGCCAGATGCCATGGTTGGTAGTGGTCCTCTCTCTTGCCCAGGAGGTTTGTAGTGTCTCACCATGAGGAGGGTTGCTTTGGAAGGGAGTAAGAAATATGTTTCATTTAGATTCAGCACTGCTAAGAAAGTCTGGGCAGATAAGTGGGGAATTTAGTTTTGAACTGCGAGAAAGGAAGATCAAGAATGAGGGTTTGCATGAACTTGATGAACATTTTCCTAAAAATCAGAGTTGTGTAAGGGTGGAAAAGTTTTCGGAATGAAGTACCTAGGAGGTGGATGAACATCTAGGAAAAATCAGAGTGAAGAAATGAGGTGCATAATTGCAGGGTATGCTGGGCAAGATGCACATTTAAGGAAGGACTGTAAAGGAATGGTGGAGAAAGGAGAGCTCTTCAGGGTGTATGGACCTCTTGTGAAGCAGCTGACCCTGATTCCAATATAGCATGATACCTTCAGTAGTGATTGTCAGGAAGGTTTATGTCCAGCATTAGGTGTGCTCTGTTCTTACAGGACACAACTTGCTTACTTTTTTATTTTCTTTTTTTTTTCCTAATAAATGCAATTTTCGATTTTTTATACTGCCCTTTCCAACTTTGATTCCTAGCTGAAGAATTTTACTTGGTGCAAAGCACATTCTCCTACTTCATCAGCTTTCTCTGAGCTTGCTCCACTGCTCTTTGACACCTGTTGAACATGGAGTGCTTACCAAGGATTGATTAGAGCAGTATTCTTCCACTTGTGCCTTTTAATGAACATTAAAGATATGCTAAGATACAGTAACTTCATAATTTGGAGATGGGAAATACTATATTTCTGGTGATTAAACTCTATATCAGATATTTGTAATTGAAAATTTAGCAGGCAAAGATTTACTTATCCAAGAAAGAAAGTCTCTGGTGAGTTTCAGTCTCCTGGCTGCATTAAGCTGTTGAACATATAAGAAGCAGTAATGTTTTTTTCTTACTAGAAATAGTACCAGATGTATATAATTCATTAAAAGAAATTTAGAATGAGATAATAGTCATTGATCAAGGGAATATAATTATACTTTAAAATGAAGATACACAAATCCCTCATCAGTGAATATTCAATTCATTACAAAAAAGACCAGAGGTTTGCCCAGCCCAAAATCCTGTTTCCATGAGAAGCAATATGCATGTGCACAAGGATGAGCAACAGTGCAGCATGCTTCACGCACTTTTTAGGTTAGAGAATTACCAGATCCTCTTGCAATTTCTCTGTTTAGTAACACCAAACCTATTCCTCTTCCAAGTCACTTGTCAAGTGTCCTCCAGAGCCTCCTGCATCCACCATGTCTTGCATCAACTAGTTTCACTGGCCTGAGACCTATTGCATGAGGAGCTAGTTATTTTTTGCTTACTTGGGAGCTTGCTCTTATTTGCTTTGCTTGATGGTCCTTACATCGGTATCTTGGATCACCCTTGTCATTTCTTGAATATTTTCCATCTCCAATATATCATTTTAGAGGGGATGGGATGGGAACTGCACACAAGGATTGCATGGGAGTATCGGCGTTGGCTTCTTGGAACTGTTCCAATTATTTGAGTTTCATGGCACTTTAAGGCAAATGCATGAGTGTAATATAATTTGTTTGACCCCAAAGAAAAGTCAGAAGATTTTACCTGTGTTAGAGTTAAAATCTATAGGTCCTGGTACCAATGCCATGAAGTCATGCAATATAGGTCTCCAGCAGGACTTTCACAGCTTTATGTGAAACCAGCACTGGGTATATACACATGCTCCTGAGTTTTAAAACTGACTGCTTTGCCGACTTTTCTTTCCACTGCCAGTAACGAGGAATAATCTCCAGTAGCAAATAAGGTGATCCTATAAGTGATCCTGAGACAGAATTGGCTGTCCATGCTGAGAAACAATCCCTGATATCAGAGTATAACACCTCTTAAAAGCCACTTCTAGTCTCCTGCTTAGCAGGAAAAGAACTCAAGGCAAGATAACAAGTGTGGAGAAATGAAAGAAGGAAAACAAAATGCGAGGAAAAGCAGAGTAGGAAACAACTCCCTAGAACATATGATTGATGGAGAGAAAGAGGTGAACGTGTAACCAGGTTTGTGTATGGCTGAGGGGGCGTTTGGCTTCACAACACTGCCGGCTGGGTATGATGCCAAATTTTGATTTTGTTTCTCGACTTAAAGTTCCAGCTTCTGGGGACAGGTGACACAAAAAGCTTACTTTGCTTCAGAAAGAGATTGAAATAAATCTTTCAATGTTCTGTACTCGAAGACTTTATTAAAATTAAAACTAAATGACCCTTCAAAAGCTAAGTATATTGAGAAGGTAAAAGAATCCAATGTTTAATTTCATTAGAAAAGATATTTTTAAAATATCAGGTTCTTTTGAAGTCTTATACCTGATTTATCAATGCTTAAGATTTGTAATAATTCACAAAATCTAGATAATGAGCTTTAAAGCATTTTCACTTTCCAGGGAAGGCAGATTACAACAGCATGAATGGGAAAAAATTAAACAAAGTCTAGTAAAAAGGCAGTGGGAAATTTCAAAGCTCTAGCTGAAAAAAGAAAAAAAAAGTTTCAGCTCAGAAACAATTTCCCCATAAAGGGCAAAATTTTGGATCTACTGAATAAATGATGGTTATTTTGACATGCATTAGACCTTGTAAAAAATCAGCTGTACATCACAGGGGTGGTAAATCCAGCGGTTCAAAGAGACTTTGGGCTCATTACAGTTATGTTCAGTGTGGTCATTTCTGCAGAGTAAGTCAGTGCGGGTGCTGCTTGTAAGTGTTGGCCTTGCCATGCATGCGCTATAGGAATATCTGAATACCATGGTACCTTCAGGTGAGCTGAGAAGAGCCCGCAAGACTTGGACAAACATGTAAAATCCAATCCTGCCTGGACAAAGTGTCCAGAAGTTTTTCCAACAGTCTAATTTATTATCACCCTAATAAACACTTATTCTCTGCTCAGCAGCCAATTTTCCTATTTCCTGGTGGACAAGAGCCCGTACCCAAAGCCTGCTCACGCAGCTGGCGCTGATTGCTCACCCGGCTGGCGGCATCAGCAAGGCGGAGCCAGCAAGGGCTGAGCTGGCCCATCCGCACCGTAGTGGGGTTAATGCACATACCCTGGGCCACGTGAAGCTGTTGGCACTGCTGTTTGTTGTTATTGCTTCATTTGATGGACTGACTTGTTTTACAAGACATTTCTTGGAAGAATTGTGCATAAGCCAGGACCCTCAGTAATAATTTAGAAGTATGTTTTACTTCCTTGTTCTCCTTCCCACTGGGAGTGCAGCCTGTGAACTGTAACAGAAAAAAAGTCATAAAAACTTTTTTTAAAGTATTACCAACAGTATGTGTGTGCACACATTTTTTACATGTGTTCCTTATTTTACTTCTTCCAGGTTTTAATTGCAGGGACATGATTTGTGAGAGTTTACTACTATTTTCTGCCTTGAAGCATTTAACTAATACCAAACTTGGCAGCATGCATAATATATGGCCTTAGAACAAATTAACCTTTAACATTTGTTCTTTGTTTCTTTTCTATTTTTAATACCTCTCAAAGCAAGATATTTTTATAAGTAGAATTATATACATATAATTGTAATATTCCTGATTTTTTTTTCTCCTAATGGACACAGAATAGCTAATATGGCTAAACTCCTAAGCCAGAATAGTATGAGTATGAAAAACAGGAGAGGTTTTATTAGAATTCCATAATTTATATTTGCTTTCCTTCTCTTAGGGCATGAAACTAAGAACATAGAATCAATTTTCTGTTGCAATCAGCTTTTTTAGGGGAAACAATATTGGACTCAGAAGAGAACAATACTGAAAATAGCATGTTTGTATCCAGTTTGAGGGACATTATGACCTTGATCACTACAGTGAGTTTGGGTTGCTCCGTCCAAAAATATAGATTATAGTGGGAATAGACATGGTCCAGAGAAGGGTAAAGACCATGACAGAAGCATGGAAATGCATGATAAAAATAAGAATTGCCCCGAGTAACAAAGAAATTTTGTAAGAATATAGAAAATAAAGAAAAACACCAAGAAGTCAAGTTTTTTTCTATGAATAAGGACGTTCTTGGATTTTCATGCCATCTGCTGAAAATTGTTAACCCATTGAGAATCAATTGAGATGATGTTTTTGGACAGAAGGTTGACCAGGATTCAAGAAAGGGCCAGTCATTCTTTTGGTGTAACCATTTTTCATCCATTACACTTAAACCAAGTGTTCATAGTGGCTCTTTTGCGTGTTTGCCCTCTTAGCAGCAAACCCCTGTTGATTCAAGACCATTACCATGCAGGGCATCATTGACGCACGATGTTGCTGCTTTGGCAGAGAGAGGAATAGGAAGAAGAACAGGAGAAATAAGAAACTCAGGAATCATTTCTAGGATTTGGTATGAGGCTTCCTGCAGGAGCTGGCCCAGTCACTGCAGGCAAACCAGTTTGAGATGTTGAGAGAAAACTGCATACTTAGCTGACACTATTTTTTTCATTCCCTCATCTGACAGCTTAAAAACTAAAAGAATGTATGTATAATTGCAAACTCCTCCTCTCATTAGCGGTTCCCTGGCAGTTGAGCATGAGGAGTCTCTCCTCCCCTGCAGGTGCCGTTCCTTGCCAGATCAGCTGCCCAGCATCACACTCGATTTTTTATTAATGGTTCTTTGCAAGTGTTTAAGTGTTTCCATCGGCTCTGTAATATGGTGCCCTCTTGTGACCAGTCCAAAACCAGTAATCATGTACTGGTAACCAGAATGTGTAGGATGTTGTATTTTATCCACTTATCCACTTTGATTTTCAAGAGCCTGAAGTCAGGCTGATGGCCACAGCTCTTCCAGACTCCTTTTGCAGTTGGACTTCAGCACAGTTGTACTTTGACAGACGTATCTGAAATTATAGAGTAGCATAAAGGGGATCGTCAAATATTGCACACAAAGATAATTAAAACTTTATCAAGAGCTGTATACACAGAAAATTTGCTTGTTAATACACAAAGATCTCAGTCAGTTGGTACCGAAATTTCTGTACTCTGCCCACAATAATAATAATGAAAATGAGAAACAACCACTTTATATGTTCTTTCTTTCCATCATGGTCACTAACAAGTGTAATTTGATTGGGGGCAAAGAGAAGGAGGCAAGGAAATTCACAGAGGAATTAGGAAAGCAAGCAGTGGTGTTGCATTTTAATGAAAATTTATTCAGGGATTCCTTTTTTTCTCGGTGTCAAATGGATTATTACATTTACGTGTAACACTCTGGGTTATACACTCCCCTGTGTGAAGCCAAGCTAAACAAAGCGGATAAGACCCACTGTGCTTGGCATAGAAGCGAGAGGTGGCCGAGCGATGCTGCGCTGGCCTGGGGGACAACCAGGGAGGGCTTGGAGTAAGCGTACCTGCACGGAGCAGGCAAGGTGGGGACAACCAAGCGGGACTGGTAGCCTGGGCTCTCTTATGAGCTAGGAACTACTATGGTGAAAGCCCTAGAGGTTTTATGCTCCCAGTAAAATCTGTGGCACTGTGTATTTGGGGCTGCACCACCCATGCCGGCCACATCGCAGAGCTGGGATGAGCTGATACATGCTACCTGTTGTCCACACTTTGTTTTGCTGTTCAGACACATGGTGAGACCATCAAAAAAAATTGTAGGACTTGGATAAAGGCGTCAGGGACCATTTCCTGGGGAATTAGTTGTTTGAGGTTAAATTGCTTTTGGCCTGTGCTGGATGTGGGAAGTTTCTGTCAGGGAATCAGTCAGGAGTGTAATCTGGTATCTCCAGCTGTCCAGACTCGGGTAACCTAGGGTTCATCTTCACTTTTCCTGCTATAATATCAAGGGTTTGAAGAGCACATGGCATGAGCACAACTGAATAGGAAAAGAAGATGGTAGAGAATTTCTGACACAGATTTCTCAGCTCTGGAATATGCCAAAGTCAGCTCAGTGTGCTGCAAAGTCCCCAAGATGTCAGTCATTACAGAGAGATGAATTGAGAGCAGCAAGCAATAAAATGTACATTTTTACTGTTGTTGTTAGGATTTTGCAGCAATTTTGTAATCAGGATGCTTTGCCCTGGATAGAGTCAAAATGGATCTACTTCAGAGGATTTCTCAGTCTTTTTTTTTCCTAATTGTTTGATTGATTGTTTTTTTTTCCCCCATGTGTTATAAAACAGGTAGAAGCAGGGAAGATGAGTTATTTGAAGTTGAAACGAGTTCTGTTTTTCACATGGACTTCAGCTTTTCATGCCTATGCCACTAAGCCGTGATCTGAGCCTACAGAGTTCCCAGACTGTGGCTCTTTGAAAAGGAGTTCAGTCTTGCAAATGAGAGGCAGCAGCACAACTATACCTGGTTTCAGATTTGGGACTGAAATTTCAAAGGTGTGCTCTGCCTGGATTTCAGGCTTGGTGCTGGGGTCTTCTCTCAGTGAGATTGAATAAGTTTCTTTTTGAGTTTGGATCCTGAAAGGTTTGAGATAAGACAAAAAAAGAGAAATGTACTGGCATTACTGATTTTTATAGTTTTAAGTTTTCCCAGGACTCAGCCTGCTTTGAGCTTTTGACAAGTTATTTTACAAGTCTGCACATTGATATGGGAATTTCCCTGAGATATAACTGTGTTTTATTTTACTGGTACTACTGTAAAAATGCTATATGGGTGCACCAAGTGCAACTGCATTGAGGTGATGAGCAATTAAAAGCACTTCTCCCATAATAAAGTACATTCGATCATGTTGCACTTACTTAATGTACCAATGCAATATGTTATATGGCATTTAGCTAAATTACAGTAAATCACCTATTTAAAGAAGTGTTCCTTTCAGCGTGTCATGTGAAAAAAAATGCTGGAATCGGTAAAAGGATAATGACCCACAATGCCAGAAAGATAAAAATGGGATTTCAGTTGTCTCCTGGAATTAAAGGCTGTAACGATGTTGTTAAAGGCAAGCTGTTCTCTGTCCCCTGTTGCTCCCTTGCATCAGCATCACAAAGCGTAACAGACTCTTACTTATTTCTGCACTGCAGAGTAGCAAGGCTGAAGATAAAGGACTTGCTGGTGGAGGTCAGGTGGATTGAGACAAAAAGCAGGGAGCTGTGATGAGTTACAAACATTGAGGTCTATGAGGACGTAAGGACCAGCTCGCACCAAGGGTGGGGTGAAGCTGTGGGTATGGAAATAGGGTTTTGTTGTCTTTCACCATTCATGCTTCTTCCCTCCCTCTCACTCTTATTCCACAGCCAGCTTCCTTCAGCACCAGGGGACAGGGAATGGGAAGACTTCCCTGCTTTTTCTCTCTGGGAAGCAGCTCGGTATCAAAACAGTCTTGGCTTCTGCTTTGGGGGGGTAATTTCACATTCATTTATTTATGGGTACATGCTATAAATATTAAATAGATGCACTGCAGTATGTCTTGAAAGAACAACACCTCAAGGTATAAATACATCATCACAACAGTCTTCTTTTCCACCTGAATTTGGGATTGCATCTGTCTGGACACCTGAATAGGCTTCCGTCAGGGACTGATTGTGCTTTTATTTTGCATTATCTTCAATGTGGTTATGTTTTACAGCAGTTAGGGAGCTTGCATGGTCCTACTGTTTGCTGAACATGTATTCCCTGTGCTTTTCTGGGGAGTAAACCGTACCTGCCCTAGGGAGTGCAGGTCCTGGGGGAATCACTCTCCCTGTCATGCAAAGGTATGTGACTCCAGTTAGGCAGATATTGTCCTAGGTGGGTCAATAATCCTGCAGGCTTACTAAATAAAATACAGTTTCCAGTTTCAAGAAAGCAAAGTAAAATAAGTATTTCTCTAAGTCTGTCTGTGTTTATGCTTCTCCCTCCTCATACCACACTCAACTTTATTCCTCTGCTTTGGTGCTTCTTGTTAATGTTTGCTGGTTTTTTTCTTATAGTTTCTATTTCCTTTGTGAATTTACCCTGTTCTGTCATTTTGCTCTCTGCTTCCATTACTTCCCAAAACCTCAGGCTTTCTCTCTCCAAACCAGTCTGTGAAGGTAGCAGGCCTGTGCTTGTGCTGCATCTGGCAGGATTAAGGGGTTTTTTTAAGGTCTTGGTTCCACACACAGCAGCCTGTTAACCTCAGCTTGTCCTCTTCCCTCCCCCGTGTCACTCAGAAAGCACTTTTTTTACAGGAAATCCTAAGTCCCTCAACATTTACTTTCCATGCGAGATGCTCACAGGAGCTGTGTGGATGACTGTACTTAATGTGTGCGCCTGGTGCTTTGTCTGGTGCTGACCGGCTGCGGGTGTGAATGCCAATAGTCACAGCGGCGAACAGCCCCGGCTGCTGAGCCCACAGCCTGCCTGGGTACCCAGGTCAGTCGTGATACCGTTCCCACAAAGGCATACTGTATTTCAGCGTAAATTGGCAGCATCCCCTAATCCTGCAAATGTGGGTAGTCACTGCAAGCCAGTATGTTCTTCCTGTGCGCTGCAGGTCTGCTGTGGATAGTCCAGGTTTGCTTGCTCCAGCTGGACCCTTCTCTTTGGCCCTAGTGTGTGTGGGCTAGGGGTGAGGGCTGTAAGATTCCCAAGCCCACCCAAGGGGCATGTCCACTCCCTTCCTCGGTTCTGGTCTCCATCCACTGTGCTGGGACTCACCTGGCCCTTCAGAGAACTTGTTGGGATGCTAAACAAGCAGAAATAATTTTTTAAATTTTAACTCCATTGCCTCACACTCAAGTATTTTTCCGAATGAATATGACTGCAGTGCATACTGTTGCCAGTCTGAAAACATCAATTTTGTCTGAGAAAATACCTATCCTACTGCTGCAACCTTCCTGCCCATTATCTTGTTAGACAGTAAGTGCTAACCAGTTGTGTCCAATCGATGCTTTGCTGGGAGAAGTCCAAGAAACCCTCAGCTGGTTCAGGTGCTGCTGTTGCGTCAGCAAAGTAGGGGCTTAGCCTGGCTAAGTGCTGGGTGATGCTCTGCACTGCAGCGGGCAGGGCTGCAGGGCTGGGGGAAGGCTTGTCCTTCAGATTTAAGATCAAATTCTAAAGTCCTGACTGCTTTGGGTCATTAAAAACTCCACAACAGCTTTTCTTTTTTGGAATAGAGGGGTTGATAACATCAGGCTCTTGACTAGTTTCCAGCTGCAGTAATCAGTTTCATCAAGTTGAACAGGATGCAGTGTTTTCACTCCTGGAAAGCTCAGAGGACACTTTCAGGATTTCTAACCCCACTGCAAAGCCCATCAGAAGCAATCTGCCTGCCAGCTGCCATGGGTCACGCCCAAGGTGAGGTCTAGCAAGGACCTTCCCCCTCAGCAGGGATGAGAAGCACCAGTCAAGTGCCCAGTCCTCTCCTGGTGGCCCCGTGACATTCGCTGTGCCAGTGCAGAGCTCCATCCCAGTGGCGCAAGTGGCCCCGTGCAAATGTGCCATCAATCCCCGGGGAGCGATGTGGGCTTGTTCCTGCAGGGCCTGCGGCCATCTGCTCTCTTGAAAAAGCATAATTTGTTTGCCAGCCTTGCTGGTCATGCTGGTATCTGGAGGCTCATTTATCTGAAATGGCTCTGAACAACTGCAGGACTTAAATTTCCTTTATTCACTAATCTCCCTTAATCTTAAGGATTGAGAATGATAATTCCCCCGATGCTGACTTTCATCTGAGTGAGACTCATTCAATTATCTTTCATGTCTGTTGTTCTGAAACTACAGGACTTGAGAAGTTGCCTTTTCCTGTAAGTCTGTGGCTCTAAATGGCTGGACCTGTCCTAACAATCCTGATGCTACCTTCTGCCTGTCAGTGACTGTTACCTTTGACTTGCTGCATGTGAATTTTATACCTTTTTTTTTCCCTGCTTTTCATTCATCATTTGCAAAACTGATAGAACGTTACAATTTTATTAAAAATATTTTTTAGAGCTGGATTTAAATTCTTATTTCTTCCCATATTTTATCACATAGCTCTGCTTTCTGTAATCTCTGACAAATAATGAAATTTCTTCTCAAAAGCATGCTGGTCCTGCTATTCTCTTATAAGCCAGTCTCTCATCTCTGATAGTGTGCACTTATTTAGTCTCATCAGAGAAGCTGTACAGCCATAAATTCATGAGCACTGACGCTAATGCAAATCTGTGTTCCTGTGGCTGGATGTAATTCTTTCAGCTTCTTTGCACCACCAGCATTCTAATTTACGTCTTCCTAGAGGTAGAATTGTCCCAGACATTCTTGTCCACAGTGATAATCTGGTGTCCAGTTTGACACGTAGTGATGTAAAAAGAAGTGGTGTTGGCTCAGGCAAGTCCTCCTCTAGCCCAGTGTCAGGTCTCTAATCATGGTAATAGCTGATGCCATGTTGGACTTGAGCCTGGCCCCTTTTAGGGGTCCATGATGAGGCAGCCCTGCATTAGGGATGATATCCTGCCTATTTCCTTTAATCTCTGCCAGTTTATCAGTTGTCCATGAATTTTTGTACTTCTTTGTTTAATATCATGGCAAATGATCTATGCTGTCTTACTCTCTTGATGGTGTCCAGCATCTTGTTGGCTGTTTTGGCTGCCTCTTCATATTGAGCTCATGATTTGGGGTCCTCCAATGATACCAGTGACAGCCTCATGGTCTTTCTGCTGGGTTGCAACTGCTAGTTCCAGGTTCAATGTCATGGCAGCACCAGTGGGCAGATTTCCAGACACATCATGTTTTTTCTGATGGTAAAACCTTGAGAAGGGTTGGCCAGGTAGCATGCCTGAAAAGGCAGAGCCTACATTGGGGCCATAATGCATAATGCATTATTCTCTTAAGCGAAATCCCAGTATTTTGTCGTGTTTCACCCTAAACAAGAGGCCAGCGGGTAGAACTGCCAGGCTGAGCAAACCCTCTTGTGTGAGGTTCCTGGCAAGGACTCAGCGACTGCAAGGGATGTGAGCTCCCTGTCACTAGATCCATTTTTTCTGTGCGCATATTTCATGACCGAATTTAAGAAAGATGTGTACAAAGAAGCTGGGAAATTCTGACACTGTAAATACATTATTGGTCTTGGGTTTCCTGATTTCACCTGTTTTACTCTGCAGGTTTTTAAAAATTCCTGCCCAGGCTCCCCCATTCCTCTCCGCTGACTCTGTACAGCTCTGTTATTTCTGGTAACCACTGCTTTTGGTAATCAGTCACTTTCGTAAGCGTGACCACATAGCTGTGTCTACACTCACAGACACAAAACATATTCTGCCAACCAGACAATTTCCTGGAAGTTGAAAGAGGGGGAGGAGCTGGTGAAGTGAACTCTGCTGTTGAAGAAATCCATTATATAATGGAATAAATGGCTTTATGCCTGAAAGTTACAATTTTCAGCATCATTTACACAGAACACCAGCCCCAAAGAAAGGAGGGTATAAAAAATGAGATGCAGTGATGACCTTTATCAGTTGTGGTGACAGCTATAAATCAGGCTGCAAATCCTCATCAGCTCGCTGGACAGAATCCATTACAGACATAGGTTGCTGCATTGCTTTTCATTTTTGATTGAGGTATGTCCCATTTAAATAAATGCTCTTGCACTGGAACAAATCACACATTTCAAAACAGAAGTCCAAGAATATTATTCAGTGATTCTTTTGAGGACTAAGATAATATGACTTACAGACCAGCTAAACCTCACAGAGTTTTGCTTGGAATATAATGCAGATCAATTTCTTCTTCTCTTAAGCGACCAATTTTCTGTTCATTAATGCAGATGCTGTGTTGATAGCTTGTAATGAAAATAATAGCAAGATTTACAGCCCTAACAAATCAGCGCTGCTTCATTTATTCTTCCTTATTCATGCCAGCAGTACATGCAGCAGATTAACACCTGATTTTAAACTTGTTTCACTTCAACAAATTATGGGAAAGTCTTTCATCTCCTACTTGCAACTACGGAGCAAATTTTATGTAATCATCTTGAAGTTTCACAGTTTATTAAAGCGTTATGTTTTTTTGGAGCATAGGGAGCAATAAAAGTTTAGTTGCAATGTCATTATGAGAGGTAATGCAACTTCCATCAGTTCCTGCATTGCTCAAGAAACAGCTACCAAACAGCCCCACAGACTCATTAGATTAATCAGCTACTTTACCTATGGACTGAATTTTGAACTCAGTTTTTTCTGTAATTAGGAAATATCCTGAGAGGCTTACAATTATTCAAATGCTTTGCTGGTCGTATTTAAATGTGATTTTTCCATCTAGAACTTAGTATGTAATTCGAAAACATTCTGTGTTGTTGACATAGGGTGATTACTAAATCAGTAATCTTTTTCAAAAGGTCTGATAATTAGGTAATATTCTGCCTCTCAGTTTAGTTATTCTTGTTATTTCTGGAACACTTGAAAATAAAAAATTGAACTGTGTACTTTCCTCATATAACAAATGATGCTTCAGCTTTTACGGCCTAAGGATGTAAATGGGCAAGGTGTGTAGGGAGCACTAACACCTTTTGTTGTATCACCTCCTAAATTGTCGCCATAAAGGCATTTCTTCAGTATCTGGACACAGAAGCTGAAAGTTGAAGTCGTAAAGAAGTTGGTGCTGGATCAGACCCCAGAGATCATCTCTTCTGGTGTCTGGCCAGGGACAAGAGCAAATGCTTAGGGAAGATTTTAAAAAGAGTGTGAATTTATCAAGGTGGTCATTCAGGGTATGCTTTTAGTCCTTTCCAATCTCAGGTTCAAGGGCTCTCTGATGAGCATCTGCCCTCAAGGCCCATAATCTGTGATGGATTTTTATTCTGTGCTTCTAATTCTTGTCTGGACCCAAATGCAATCCTGGCACTTGCTCTGCTCTGGGACTGTGACTTCACAGCTTGTTTACCTTCTGCTTGAAGAAATAATCCCTTTTATTTGTGTTGAACCAGTCATTGGCTGGTGTCATTTAGTGCCTTGGAGTATTTATTTTGGAAAAGGCAGGGAATGAGAATTCATTATTCATCTTCTCAATGCTGCTTATGATTTTTTTGACTTCTGTCCTCATTCTGTTCCATCACTTCTTTTCCAGGTTGAAGAATATTTGTTTGTTCAGTCATAAGTTGTATGAAGCAATATTTTAAAGTCCTGATTATAATCAGACATGCTTCAGAAAATGCCATGCCCTTGAAAAGCACTCCAGAACTAGTGGCAAAGTTTTAATACTGTCAAATCCAAACAGGAACTCTCTTCATTATTCTGGTCTCAAATGCAA
>Ga0181612_103550_pt1 | contig 16307 bp, 7 predicted proteins | sample HoacroProtozoa21_FD_119630 | JGI IMG/M metagenome (GOLD analysis project Ga0181612, IMG submission 119630) | Hoatzin crop microbial communities from Cojedes, Venezuel. Combined Assembly of Gp0051906, Gp0051904, Gp0051908
TAGATGACCCACAGAGGTCCCTTCCAACCCCTACTATTCTGTGATTCTGTGATTCTGTGAATAATGTTTAGAAAAGAGATGAGAGTTTGATGACTTCTCCGCTTCTGCATAAAGATGTTCTGGTTAGGCTGGTGATCAGTTTCCTCCATGTTCACCATAAGCAGGACAAGAAATAGCCATTTCAGTCTGAAGCCATGAACATTTAGCTGAGAAATTGGGAAAAGGTTTCCTAGCTGTAAGGACAGAGAAGCACAAGTCCAACCTAGATAAGAAGGTGGTGGAATTCTCATCACAAAAGGGATTTTGCCTCAGACTAGACAGGCAGATGATTGTTAGGGAAGGTTCAGGTGTATGTGAACTCAGCTCAGTCACAACATTATTTTCTAAGGCAGAAAAAAATGTCAGCTGAGTTACCATAACACAAATTTCTCTTATAACATTCTTCTTCAGAATGTTGCTGTTTCTAAAGAAAAAACTCCTTCTGAAAAGTTGTGATTATCTGAATATTTCTCAATTATAAGAATGTCTATTTTAGGAGCATTCTACACAGAATAATGTTTCAATTTTCGATTTTCTATAATTTAACCATTGGTCTTTTCCACTGTCATCACACAGTGAAATTGACTTTCACACAACTAATTAATGGCATTTTTGTGACATGCACAGGATAGTATAGTTCAGGCTGTACATTTTACAATGGTATGCTTCCTATTGTAGTGGGTTGACCTTGGCTGGATGCCAGGTGCCCACCAAGTCACTCTATCACTCTCCTCCTCAGCAGGACAGGGAGAGAGAAAATAAGATGGAAAAGAATTCATGGGTCAAGATAAAGGCAGTTTAATAAAGCAAAAGCAAAGCTGTATGGGGAAGCAAATGAAATCAAAAGATTTATTCTCTACTTCCCATCAGCAGGTGATGTCCAGCCACTTCTTGGGAAGTAGGGCTTCAGTACGTGTAGCGGCTGCTCTGGAAGACAAATGTCATAATAAGGAATGCCCCCCCTCCTCTTAGCTTTTATTGCTGAGCAGATGTCATATGGTATTCAATATCCCTTTGGTCAGTTTGTGTCAGCTGTCCTGGCTATATCCCCTCCCAAGATCTTGCCCATCCTAAGCCTACTGGGTGAGGAGGGGAAACGTTGGAAAGACAGCCTTGATGCTGTGCAAACACTGCTCAGCAGCAGCCAAAACACTGGTATGTTATCAACACCTTTCTAGCTGCCAATAAAAAGCACAGCAGTGTGAGGGCTGCTATGGGGAAAATTAACATGATCTCAGCCAGACCCAATACACCTATTTACCGGAACTCTTTGGAGATCAAGAGACCACAGACCACTTGGTCACTGATGTCACCTCTGAACCTCTTCTCTTTCAACAAAATTTTAAAGACTTTCCACACATTACAGAGTTGGGCTCAAAGTTCCAATATATTTTATACATACTCATGACTAAATCGTGCATATTCTCACTTGTTTCACAAAATAGGTTTTATTCTGGTTTGATTATCCTGTCTGTGAAATAAGAGAAAAATGTATACAACATGTCAGAAGGATCAATAAGAGTCTTGTTTGGGGTAATATTTGTAATGATAAGGTGAGTGTAAAATAACAAATAGCAGAAGACAGCTGGACAGAATAGTTTATATCCCTTAGCCTAATAAAGACTTGAACTACGGTGTATTTGATAAATAGTCTTTCATGTGATAGCCATAAAAGAACACATACCTTTCTAATCCATAGTGATAACACAGGAGTTAGATAAAAATGAACAGAGATGATATTCAATAAGCCCATGTACATTTCTATCACAGTGTGAGATACTTTGGCTGTGAAAATAAAGGTGTTATTTTTCCGCTGTTGAAATAATACAGAATCAATGAGAGGCAACTGTGAGCCTCAATGGCATCAAGGGGCTTCTGTTGACACTCACAAACCAAATAAGCAGAGCTCTGCTGGATTGAGATGTCACCAGAAACCCCAAGATGGCATTACAGCCTTGTTTTTCTAAGTTGTGTTTTTTTGCAATAAACACATCCAACTGCCTTTTTATTTTAATTAAAAACTAATTTTTTACATTTCTTTCCATTTTTCCTCCTCATCTTTTTTTTCAGGTTATCTGCCCTGCTCTACCTGCCTTCCTCCACCCCATTCTCCTACCTTCTGCCCCAGCCATCCTCTTTTTGCCTTTCTCATTTACCTTCTTTCTTCCCTCATTCTCTGACTCCCCAAATCAAAACATTTCTGGAATGGGTGACTTTGCTCAGTGTGTTAGCAGCGCTCCCTAATGTCATTTCACCAGCACAAACCGCTCCTTCAGCACTGTGGACAGACTATCCTATTAAGCCAAAAGAAATGTCACTCATGTACCACTCGTTATTTGTATAGAACAAGAGACTTCAAGTAGCTCCTGACGTAGCAATATAAAATAGCTTTCATTTCAGAGCTAATAATACCTGACACTTGCACAGAGACTTCTATTCGATGTTCTCAAACCATTTTGCAGGCATTAATGAATTATGCCTCACAAGTGTGCTCTGACAAACAGGCTATTCCCATTTCACAGATGGAGATAACTGAGGAGGAAAGAATGGGGTAATTTGTTATTACAATGTCTCTTAGGGCCCAATTCTTCACCGTTGTATTTAAAGAGTTTCTATCACTGGCTTCAAGCCAACAGTGAGTAAATAACACTAAAGAGCACTCAGATGTTCCAAGCCTTAGTCCTTTAATAAGAGATCCCTTCTCTTTACACAGCAGAGTATGTTCTCCTTGTAAACTGGTGTATAGACACCTTTGGAGACATTTTATTTCATGATTCTAATTCATAAGTTACTAAGAAAAAGAAGATTTTGTTCTAAATTGCTCTACCATCGCAAATTAAACCCAGCTAACCCACCTTTTAATTCCTTATAAGCCTTTGACGGCAGGGTATTCTTGAGGGGGAGCATTTCTTAAAATGTGACAGGAAAAGTGTATTCTGTTATTAAAAAAATAAAGTGTGACCAGAAATTTGTCTTTCAGCATCATGAAAACCAGCTACGATGACAAAATAAGAGGATAGTGGGCAGACAGCCCTTACAAAATGCATGTTAAAGAATTTGGATAGACTGGTAACTACAAATTGCTTAAATCAACAGTTAAAATTACAAGTGTGTGCAGTGTTACTCACTGTTCCTGAGCTGTGCTTATCAGAATTGACTGATCTCATGAGATGTGACAAAAAGATGTCACTCATCCTCTATAACGGTCAGTTCTTTGCAGTATTTTTCGAAAGTTTCTGCTTGTTTGACAGATTTCTAGAAAAAAAAACCAACATGAAAATACATTTAGATATATTTTTGTATAGCGTATATAGATACAAAAAGGGGCACCAACTATTGGTGTGAAAGGCCAAGGAAGATCAGAGCCACAGGTGGGGCCATCAAGCAAAATGTCTTTAAAACAAGTAAGTTTTCACTATGTTCATATGCACAATTTAAGGCAGGATAAACATGCAGGATTCCTTACAGAACAGGGAGAAGATGGTTGGTCAGAAAAAAATTTGTTTGCTATTAAAGAAAACCTGTTTAATTACAATTGCTCTTGAGCAAAGACGAAAAAGCAAATAGTTGCTCCAGTTTCTGAAACTAAGCACAGTAGGAAAAAATGAAGACTCTTGCACAGTATTTTTTTTGTTTTGTTTTGTTTTTTAGAAATCCTGGTTGCTGAAGAGCCAAGGAAGCATAAGAAAATAAGTTTGCATAGAGGGCTGAGGTAGTCATGGGGTATTGCAGAACTGAGTGAATAATTGCGTGGGATGCTAGAGCAGTGGAGCAGAACCAGACAGCCGGGTTATTCTGAGAGGCAAAGACAGCAGGAGGAAGTTAGTTTTGTTGGTCTGGGAAATCAGATGCAAGGTACAAAGAGAGACAAGAAAGCGAAAAAAAAATTAATCAGCTAGGCTGAGTAAGCACTCATCCTATTTGCTACAGGGGAGCAAAGGAGGATCACTGGAGTGAGAACAAGCGGAGCTGCACTGGACTAGGCACTTCTGGCAGTTGAAGAACGTAATGTGTTCCTTGATTTTTAACGGTGTCATTATGCTTGTGACATATAAACCCACCTCATTTAGGAAGGGAATTTATCTCCTGTTGTTTGTGGGCAACACCTTGAAGGCAATGCTGACTGAATCATTCCTGTTATGACACAGTCTATAGCTTGTCTTACACTTAGCTAGTTCCCCGCAAATATGAGGTGCTATGACACATTACGTATAAATAACCCATCAAAATAAAACCATTGTCTCTAGTACCAGCCCACAAGCAAACCTCCATATGAAGCACATCCAACTCAAATACACCCAGCCATAAACACTACAAATATAAATATAAATACAAATACAAATGTAAGTATAGGGGATCTAATGCTATTTGCAATGCTTTTGTGTTTCCCATCTATCTACAGGAACATCCCCATCCAAATTCCAAGCTAGAAGTTGGAAAGCAAATATGCCTGCATGTATGTAAGATGTATGTGAAAACCTAGGGGTACTCAGGTCCCCACTCCTAATTTCTCCCAAATCTGGCAGCTAGCAGGAAAACTGCCCTTCTCTTTAGAGCTTATGAACTGGGATTTATAGACAACTGCCTAACTACAACATCCAGCTGCTGCTTTTGAAATAAAAGAACAGGTCTGTGATTTGTTACAAGCTACCTATGTACATAAAAGGTACCCCCACACATTCTGCTGGTGATGGATTCTTTACAGAACATTGCTTTGAAATCAGCCTCCATGCTAAAATTAGATAGTTGCTACAAAACCAGTATCATTTTGGTTCCACATCTGCACATCAGCCATCAGAATGGAGCCCATGTTTCAGTGGACTTCTGGACATCATCAAAACAACCACGTTGTGCAACAGCAACAGTAAGAGAGTTGGGATCATAAAGTACGCATTCCGCTATACAGAAGACTGCCAGCCACAGCCGTGATTTGGAGGCAGCAACACGCACTTTCAGAATTGTCTTCATACATGGTCATATGAGAAACAGAACCAACTGACAGAAAACTTCACAGGGAACTGGTGGACAATTATAGTGGCCATTTATTAGCATAACATTTAAGCTCACCAGAAGTACAGTGCCCATAACGCTTATTACTTTAGCCTGGTAATGTACAAGGGCAATAACTTTGAATTTTTTTTTTCTTTTTTGGTGATGAGATCCATGCTCAGCTAAAGTTATGCCCCTGATGGTCCCAAAGGCAAAGTGACGGTTAGGCACATAATGAGTGCTTTGAACAAATGTCCGTGGGTAAATCCAGCAAATGGAAATGAAAATCCTTTTTTCAGTTCCTGCAACTTTCCAATTCCAGGAAGCTAAAACCAAGAGATATCTGCTTTGTTTCATAACATCCAATTATGCAACTACTACTATTTCTGGAGATACTGGCCTGTGAGAATGACTCTTTCAGTACGAAGGAACCAAACAAAAAATACTCAAACAATAAAACTTTGATATTTATGCATGAGAAGATTTTTGAACCACTCAGTGAGTCATTTTATAGAGCAATTAACTTTCCTTTTTATGTAGATATTTTTTCTTCGTCTGCCACCTTTTTAATAGTCCTTTGCATAAATTGGTAAAATAATTTCTCATTCCCTCAGAAACAACAGCTGCATTGTGAACTCCTGAATTGGCATGTCTTTGGAATATATTATAATAATTCAGAAACTGCTGCCATTTCTGTCAAACTTTCATTCATACGAAGGTTGCTTCAAACTCCCATCCTCCCTCCCCCTTTCACTGCTATTGCTGATCTCAGTTAGATTGTCCAGCCACTCCCCCTTCTCTTCCAACTCCCTCTCCCGCCTCCAGTCTCAGCCCTCTCTCTCTCAAGCTCTTGACACAAATCTCCTTCCCTTGTGCCTCCCTAGGTCTGGCTCTCTGTAGCCTTCTCAGTCGAATTAGACACAAATGACTTGACTTGACTTCCAAAGCCCTTTGTGGCCTATCTGCTCACCACTGACCCTCTCATGTTCAATATCAAAAGGTCAGTGCTTGCTTCCAATTAGTCTATGAGCCAAGGCACCTTTCTCTGACTGTAACGCTTTCAAACAAGCCCAGTCATGCTCTTTCCTCTGTTGCCCCTCACACTTGGGGAAGGAATTGCCTATCAGTATCTCAAAGCCTTCACGTTCTGCCTTTTTAGATCCTCCCTCAGATCTTCATTTTGCCTTCAGAAACCGCAGCAAGATGAACCAGGCTGTTCGTGTGCCAGGGCAACGCTAACCAACACAACAGGAGGGCTTCCTAGGGGCCCTCCCTTATTTGTACCTCACTCGTGTCAGTCCTCTACAGGCAAATGCAATTTTTGTTTGCCCTGTTTTGCAGCACCTTGCTGGGGGAGCTGTGGCTCCTAACTTGAACTTGTGGGTCCTGCAAAGACGCAAAAAATAACGAACAAGAGAAGCCATAATAAGGAAAGCACAGATCCTTGCTTTCTAGGGCCCACACTTAGCCACTGCAAAGCTCACATCAGTTGAAAGTTGCTACCGAATGAAAAGCCCTGGTCTGTCACAACTTCAGGGTGGACCATTCTTCTTTCAGATGCAGCTGCGAAGTCTGGCAAAACTATACACTGCTCATGTGGTTCTACTGTAGCTAAAGTTGGGTAGAATTCCACAGATCTGGCAAAAAGTTTGTTTTCTTGATCAGTTTCAGAGCCCTGCCCCAACTACTAAAAATTTTCACATTCTGAAAGAAACAGTCACCAGTGTACTTTAACTTCCGCAAATTCACCCACCTTGTCTCAGCGTTTCTGTTGAAAATACCTGCACTGCTTTGGTTGCAGTTTTCCCAAAATTTCAGACCAAGGTATACACAGGAAAAATTCATTCTGATAAAGGTTATGAGTAATCGAAATTCTACTAAGTATCTGAAATTCATTCATATGAATAACTGAAAACACAGCCATTCAATGGGAAGTTTAAGGCAAACTGATAGATGATGCTCCCAGTTCCATTATTATAAACATAGTGGTTTATTATGAAGATAATTGTGGGTTGTTCAAGGGGAGGATGGAGATGTGTGTGTGGGAAGTAGCAGAAAGGAGGTAGCCAAGTGAGTAGACTGTAGGTGAATAGCTGAATGGCTTAACTGTTAATTTCATTGTTTTTTATGATTTACATTAGTATGCAGAGAAGTGGGATCTAACTCTAAGAGCTTTTCTGAACAGGAAAAAATCACACATAATGTCTACATAACCATGTGAAATACAGAAAACCTACATATAGCATTACGTAATTTACTTGAAAGTTGTAGCTTGTTGACAGAAAGGCCCTGCTGTGTTTCACAACCTGGGAATGTAGCTTTCATGAAGCAAATTATTCTTCAAGAAATGAGTAACAATGCCATTTGCTTCATACCTCTGACACAATATTTAGCTCTGTCATTTAAATATAATTGCTCTATTTTTACAATGTTAGTGCTATTGATAAATGCAGATTGCAAGGAATAAGTAAATTGTCTTATAGTGATAAAGTGATTGTTTATTAAAAAAATAAGAAAGCTGACACTTATTCCACATTCTAGATCTTAAAAAAAATGTTGCCATTATTATGGTAGCTTAGTTATGGTAATGGTTCAAGGTTTTTGTGGTTGAGTATTTTAATACTCCAGTGTAATCTACTCCAGTCGTCCTTGACAGAGAATAAAGATGGGTTTTCAAGGATCACAGCTTTCAAGCTGTGTGGAAATGCCCATTTTCCGTCTTGAGAGTAATCACATACACACACAGAGAAAAAGACAATGATATTTTGAGTGGTATTCATAAACTGAATCTAGGACAAAGTGCATGTTTCTGCCAAAACCCATTTTTTTCATGGCTAAATCCACTGTGTACCCAGAAATTCCACAGTGCTAGTAAAATTGCCATCTTTAATGGACATTTCATCCCTTTGGCAATCACAACCACAACCTTTAACACTGACATGAAGCCATCAGTTAAAAGCAGCTTGTCCAGTGAATATGAAATTTATACTGCTCTACAAAGTTGGAAGAAAAAAGAATCCCAAACCCTCTAGCACCTGTTTCATGAGTAGTATGTTAATACACGTATATATATTTATAAATAGATATAAAATGTGAAGACTTTTGGCTCCACAGCTTACATCCTCTCCTCTGTGGTGAAATTCTTTCCACACCTGCCTGAAATGTTTGACCTCATCTTCGTCAGTCTTCAAATGGCAATACAGCCTTGACCTCTGAGTTCAGACAACCATTCCTGATGGGCTGGAAGCAGGAACCTGCATTTATGACATCTCAGCCAGCTACACTCTCCAGACCAGTTAAATATGGTGCTCATTTTGGTGCAGAGGGTAAAGATCTGATGAGATCAGGCAGCAGAAGATTCTGCAGCAGCGGCCAGAGGCCCAAAATTTCTTTTTCCCTAGTCATATAATGTTCTCTAGAATACTTCTTTCTCTGCTTCTCCCTGAGCTCATGAGGACTCAGTGCTATCTGAGGAGGATGGTTCGTTCTGGCATTGGGATACAACTTGGGCCTTATAGATGAGGAAACTGGAAATTCTGCTAATATCTATGCCTGCTCTATGTTCCACAGAAAGACTGAATTGGCTTTAAAGTAATGAAGTAAAATATATAAAATATACCTTTTTTTTTTACAGTTATTCAGAACATGTTTTCAAGCTTCTCTCTGTAGCCATGGAAGCAATAAAATTATTAGAAAGATAGAAAAAGAGAGTGATATAAAAAGAAAGAAAAGAAGGAAGGAAAAGGAAAAACAAGCAAAGAGAAAGAGAAAAAGCTAAAATTTCTAAGCAATCCCTTGATTCTAGGAATCAAGACTTTAAGAAGAACCTAGATGACAAATGTCACAAATCTCAGTATCACAAAATCCAATAAAGTCGTAAGAATTTACAATCTTGATTCATCCTGGTATGTTCAAAGCCCAGCATGTGGATCATTTTGTTCCCACGCTGTGCATAATGTGTAAATTTTGCCTTACTCTCTACTCTTAAGTTTCAGAAGGACTCAGCAGAAATAAAATTGAACAAATCTAAGAGAGATCCTCTTAACCTAGGAATACATTTCACAAATTGTTTTGCATTGCTGCATTATTAGCAAAATTCAAACTATTCAGCTTTGATATTTAGCATCATTCAAACTATTCAGCTTTTGCTTGAAGCTCTTACTAACAGACAATCTGAAATAACACAATATTTTGTGTTATTTCAGAACAGATAGTTCCAAATAACACAATATTGGAGAAGGGGGGAAAACCATATTAACACATGAAAGAAGTAACATAAGCTTAATCAAGTAACTCTACCTTCTCAATGACACTGCTGCTGACAGTACCCAAGGCTCCCAGATGCCACGCATGAGTCAGTCAATGGCTGTGCAGTTCACCAGGATTGGAAACTTGTTTTTATTTTAAAACTCATACAATCAGGAGAGTCTTTTGGCTGTGTTGTGGGGATTTTTCCCCCGATATCAGATCGGCATTTCAGGAGTTTATCTTGCTTTCACAGAATTTTATCTGAATGAAAAAACACATTTCCTTAGTCAGAACAATTTAGACATGAAATTGTTTGGGTTTCTATTTAAAAAAAAAACCTGAAATTAACTTTAACTGTATTTAACAGTTTAAAAAGCTGAAATATCAGTATTTCACTTTGCTCAACAAAACATTTCCTTTAATGTGTAAATTTACTAACATACACGGGAAAGCATATATGTAAAAGTATGTATGTATGTAAGTATCTATAAAAAACAGTTACTGCCTTGTCAAAAAGTCCTTCAAAATAAGTCCTTTCCAAATGCTACCAGAGAACAGAGGAACCCTTACTTTTAAAAAGTGAGCCTTGAAAGAAAAGTGTCAGGAGACAATATACTAAAAATTAGCACACATGCTCCACCAGAAACTTGCTTTTTGTTTTTACCTGCTGCTTTCCTATGTGAATGTTAAGCAGTTATGCTGACAAAATCAAGATCATTTTAGCAGGTCTTACAGGCTCTGGTAGTATTGTGTATTGTCAGTTCAATTATTTTAAGTCAAAATTCAGTCATATTTATGACATGCTGTCAGTCTATTTTGTGTTCATCATAAGATATTGGTGCAATTTTATCCATCTGAGACTATGATCTAGTCATAAATACTTCATGACTCTACTATCCAGACCAATCCATGATGCACCCAAGCATGTGCACAGCTGGATACAAATATACACAACACACAGCATAAGGAGAAACAATAGAAAGGTACAGCTCTAAAAATTAATGCAAGTTAAATAGATCTGAAATAAAAAAGAGCACATTTTACAAAGTAATTAAAAATTACATTTTAGAGAGTAATCTCAGACGCGTTGTGAAGGGTTGGTGCTCATTTAAAAATCATTCACTTTTTTTCACGTTTGTCAGCTCCTTCTGGTTACCAAACCAGTGCCTAGGCAATTCCAGCAGCCTCTCTGCTGGAAGCTGGATGCTGTTGCATTCAGATTTAGCATCGTCTGGTCAGTACCCACTCCCTCACAAAATAGGAGCTGTTCATTATTTCTCCTTCCTTTAGTGCAAAATAATGGCCCTAACTTTAAGCACAAGTAGGTATATTCTACCCTCCATTTCAGTACGAATGATGTGACTCTGCCTAACTATGTGGCAGGGAACAGATCTGCTTTTCTTTTTCTTGCTTCTTCAGGGTAAAAGTGGGAATCATGAGGCTTTCTGTAGGATTATGAAAAAGTCCTCTGAAGATTTTCCTCATCTCTGACCCTGCGTGAGTCACTTTGGAACACCAGAATACAGCTTCACGACCAGACTTACATTCCTTGCGCAGTACACACCTTATTTTCTCACTTAGGCATCTCCTGTAAATACTTAAACACTCAGTCACATGAAATTAACCTGTTGGAAAGGGCTGGATCACACTTAAAACTAGGTCAAGTATAGATCACAGAAACATAGCAGTGGATCAAACGACATCCAGCTGGTGAAGCTTTGTGGAACTCTACAAGAGGCCAGAACTCAAAATGTCTCACTTTTGTTATGTTTTGCTTTCTCTATTTCAGGAAATTCACATAAATAACATGAGAACCTACCACTACTTTCTTTTACCTTTTGAAAACAGGCATGGTTCCTGCATGTCATCTGAAGAATTCCTGTATAAAGGTCAGTGCTTGGAGAATCTGATGGTGAACAGGACAGCAAAGATTACAGAGTTATCCAAAGCTATCCATCATCTGAATAAAGGGAAAGCAGCAGGTATTGATCAGTTCTCTGGAGAAATGCTGAAAAGGGGTGGGAAGGTCAAAACAGGGAGGTTACACTATCTTGGAAAGGAATGAAATCAACATCAAATGACAGAGGCAAGACAACAAATTCTCAATGTACTATGCACAGCATGTATATTGTAACACAGCTGAAGGGAAATTTTACAAAGTGCACAAACACACAAATACACTGTGGAAATATATACTGTATGTCAAAAAGATGAGGCATAGGAATGCCAAAATATGACTTAGGACAAGGCAGAGGGAAAATAGTGAAAATCTGACACAGCCATTAATGTAAAAGCCAGCTGTACCTGGGACCTGCTCATTGCAGATCTGCAATTTCTACTAGTTATCAAACAGGATTTGTCAGAGAACAAAACCTGAATATACAAATATTGTATCTAAAGCAGATGAGAATTGTGGAAATAATTGCTGAAAGACAAAGAAACACACTCCTTAAGGCACACACGCTTCTCACTTTACAAAACCTTTTCCTCCATTTGTGAACTGTGGCCGAGCACCTTTTCCTTGGTACCTGACCGAAAACTGCTGAGGCTGCAGACTTTTGGTTCTAGCTACCTCTATTCAGCCCAGCACAACACAGAAAAGTATATCAGAAATTGGCTGTTATGCGAGTGTGCCCTACCATGCAAGTTCTACTGCCGTAAATGCTGTACTATCTGGTTCAAGTGGGAGCCTAATGCTATGACATGTCACAAATCAAAGAATTAATTTGAAAGGAAACGTCCAACTGCAAAGCAGAGATAATCAAACAAACAGTTGAAAAATGGCTTCAACCAGGCTGGAAATCTTGAGGAAGTATTTTGGTAAAAAATATGAAGCATGGGGTTATGCTTAAAACCACATGAAAGAAGCTATGCTTATGTTCTTTTTCAATTAAACAGTATTTCAAAGACCACATGCTACTCAAAAGCCTGAAAAATTTAATATAAAATTATTTCTACAAAAAAACAGGAAATTCTATGCCTGCAACATTAACTCATCTGAATTTTATTTCCTCCTATCTTTAAAGGAAAATGAACCATGAAGAATCCCATTTATTCCCATGACTAACGAATTACAAACATTAAGTTTGGTCCAGTCATCTGTATCTTCACTTATGCCAACAACATGGGTGAATAAGCATTTGGCAGAAATTCTAGGTTACTCTATATGTTAAATTATTGTTTTACAACTGAACACCTACTGGGAGAATTGTAACAAATAGGTGAAGCATTTTCCACTGAACACTCTCTTCAGCATCATCTCATAGTGACTCTCACCATGATTCTAACTGGCAAAATAAATCTGGTTGGTGGAAACAGAGCCACCTAAAACCAAGCTAACATTTCTTTTCCTTGGTTTCATTCTCCAGTCCAGGAAAAAAAAAAATGTTGTGCACATTTGTTCCATGCTAAAAGCCCAGGAAAGGGCATTCCCACACACACCCATACAGGATGCACAAATACCATGCCAAAAGTGTTCGGATTGCTTTCAGCAACACAGTAGTATAAATAATGTGAGACTGTATGTGCTTTCAAAATACTCTGGATTGAGTTTTTTTCTCCTTTACGTTGCCTTTACACTTCTGTAACTCACTCTAATTCAGTGCATTTACACTAACAAGGTAGAAGTAGTCCCATGTATCTGCTCACTTCCTTCATAAAAGTATGTTTTTATTACTGCCAGCAATACAGTCAGAGGTGGTTGTGTTCAACTCACTCTACTTCACCCCAAATGTCAAATTTGTCATTTGTAAATCTGCCAAATTATATCCTACAACTTTCAGAAGTATGCTAGGGAATGCATCAGCACTTGTTACTTTGGAAACATTGGAGTTGTGTTGGAACTTGGAGATGAGAAAGAAGACTATTACTTTCCCAGGATCTTTGGGAAGCATAGTCAAAAAGACAGAAAACGGCCCTCAACTCATATAGCTTTCTGGCATCACTTATACAAAGTTGAATTCAAGCTTCAAAAAATATCTAACCTCTTCTCTTGCCCTGCGGAAGGGTACCTTGCTCAGACCTACAGAGCTTTTTGCCATTAGCTAGCTTAGTCAGGTGAGCTATTGCAGAAAGTCAGTGGGAGTTACCATGGGATTTACAGGGGGAAGTCAGTGGCTAAACTTACTCACACAAACTAGTTGGCTCAGACACAGACCTTTTCTTTTTTACCCCAACTTGAAGCTGGGAGAGTGACTGTTAAGGACCCTTCAAAATCAATATGAACATGTTTTTGCCATTTCTGCCATTCAAGCTTTTCTCCAGAAGCAAAAAGAGAATGAAATACTATGATCTGAAATGGAGCTTCCCTAATTTACTCTTATCTTGCCAATAATATGAGGATTAAAAGGATGATTTTACAAGGCATCCTGTAACTGGATTCTGCACATAAAAAGAATAAATCAATACATCGATTTTTCCTCACTAACAAAGATAATTTACCACAAACACCGTGTTTATTACAATTCATTCTGCTGTATTTCTGCCTGGTGAAGTTATTTGTCAATTGTAAGAGGAAAAAAAACGTTCTCATCATTCCCGTTTATTGTCCTTTCTCACTTTTAACTGTTGATAAATTCTGTCAATAAAAAAATTGCCAGCCATTCTCTCTTGAATCTGTCTGGCTAAACCCTTGTAATTCCATGCCAGTAGGAGAAATGATGGTCTCTACTCTTCCTTGTGTAAAAAATGCAGGTATCACCAGAAAGTTGAAGTATTCTTGTCTACAATATAAGACCATTACGTAGAACTTGCAGGCTACTTTACAAATTCACACCACATAGCTTACTCACTTATTTAGAATATCAGACCACTCTACAAAAATAAGTAAATCCTTCCTCATAAGATCCTTGCAAATTAAATCCTTACCTGAAAGAAAAAATAACTTCTAAGACAGAAAAAAAACCCCAACATGCCCAAACCCCAAAACTAAGGGCCATATTATGAAATTGTTCTTGCCTTTGGTAGAAATTATTTGCACAGATAGACACATTTAAATTAATTGGATTATTTCAGCAAGCAGTTGCATACCAGTGGGGATAAGCAGTGGTCAATTTGACTACAATGACATGTCAAGTTCAACATTATGTCCCTTAAAAAGCCAGTGTGGTAACAAGAAAGATATTGGCTGGCCTGGAATCAGAAGACCAGGACTCTTTCTTCCCCCAGTTAGTAAATGTTGTGCTAGAAAGAACTGAAAAAGATAATGTAGTCCAGCTGCTTTACCAAAACAGATAATTATGCAAGACATATTTATGTAGTTTCCAGTAAAGATTTCCCAATGTCTGTAGATAGCCTGGGATATTGTCAAGTTGCCTTCATCATCAGATTTTTTTTATAATTCCCAGGATAAGCTTTTGCTGGAATTTTATTAACTTCCTTTTCTGTTCTTCCACCCATCTTTTTACTTCTGTATCTAAATTTCAAGTTTTTTAAAGCAGCAGCTGCTTCCAATTATGCTTATATATTAGCTTACAGAACCCTCTCACTTGAAGTTTCCAGATTATACTATAAAACTAATAATCCTAGGCGTCTTTATGCCTATTTTTCTGCTCTAGTCAAAGTTTCAGTTTTTAATCCTACTGAAAACAATCAACCCTGTCCCAGTTTTCACTATAACAATATTCTAACCGCAAAATATCCCTGATTGCCTGCCATACTTTGCACGTTATTGCCATCCCTCTCACAAGATACTATCAAGCAAAACTGCAAGACTTTCTTTTATCTGGCCAAAACATCAAGAAAATGAAGAAGTGTTCTTCTTCTGCACTTTTATTTATTTATTTATTTATTCTTAATGTGCGCTTTTGTTTCACTAAAAGCTTTCCACCCTCTCATTCTCTTATGTTTTTCCTCATCTTCAGGCTTGTTCTCACCTAGAACAGGCTCTTTCAATGTTCTTTCACTACCTCGGAGTGATGTTGGTACTGATTTGGAGTTACTCACTCTCTTTGGCTTGGATGGCAGTTAATTTCATGCTTTTATCCAGAGTTTCACCACAGGCACCTCATTTTCTCCGTTCATCTTCTGTGAACTTCTTTTTCCAGTGATCATCACTAGTACATTTTACCTCAAACGTGAATGTAAACAACGACCCCTGAACTAGGAGAGCACAAGAGGGGGTGAGCACATACAATGGTGAAAAAAAAAAAATTAATTCTCTTTCTTTCATGACATCTTTATTTCTAACACTTACAGTTGAAATGTAAAAGGTCTGGTTATCACCCACAGGCCACAACTGGATTCAAAACATCTCCCTCTGCAATGATCACCATGACTGGCGCTTGCTTCAGGATCAGAAAGGGATCCAAAGGTTGCTTTTGTTTTAACATTTCATTTCAACACTTTCTTTTTAGCTCAGAAAAATGATAAATACAAACTAGAAAATGTCTTTGTTTCTCCAATGAAGCTTTTCTGGAAATGCCACTTAAAATTTTTTATCAGATAATGTTATTGCATTTATTTTAATCTATATTTTTTATTCCTTTAGGTGGCTTTTTGCAAAACAAACAGGGTATTTGATACCATGTGACATCACGCTTGGTTCTGCATGGAGGAGCTGGCTGGTGGGAGCAGAATCACTGCTGGGAAGGGCGCTGGGCATCAGGCAGTGAGAAAGCTGCTCTGTGTATTCCCTTTTTTTTGTATATTCTTCTTATCATTACTATTGTTGCTACTGTTTTCATCCTTTGCTGTTCTGTTAAACTGTCCTTACCCTGACTTGTCAGTTTTGCCTTTTGCTTCTGATTCTCCTCCCCACCCCATTCGGGGGAGGGGCGATAGAGCGGCCCTGTGGTTCTTTGTTGCTGGCCGGGGCTAAACCATGACACTAGGGAAAATGCCGGCCCTCTCTAGAAGGAAACCAGCAACCTGTTTACCTGGGATATAGAGAAGGCTGAGGTACTCAACAACATTTTTGCCTCAGTCTTCACCGGCAAGCGCTCCAGCCAAACCACCCAAGTTGCAGAAGGCAAAGGCAGGGACTGGGAGAATGAAGAATTGCTCATTGTAGGAGAGGATCAGGTTTGAGACCA
>Ga0181612_132962_pt1 | contig 16307 bp, 7 predicted proteins | sample HoacroProtozoa21_FD_119630 | JGI IMG/M metagenome (GOLD analysis project Ga0181612, IMG submission 119630) | Hoatzin crop microbial communities from Cojedes, Venezuel. Combined Assembly of Gp0051906, Gp0051904, Gp0051908
TAGAACAGGGACAGATGTGTTACAGAAGTTAGAATTCCTTCAGTAAGGATCTAGCTTTACACACTGGTCTGTTTAAACTACCAGATACTTTATGTGTCTGAGCCACTTTTCACCCATGAAGCCAATCTGTTTGGTAGACACTCCTTAAACCTCCCTGCTTCCTTGTGCTATGAGGGGAGTAAAGACTGTTGTCCCCACTTGCCAGATAGGTGGTTTCACGGAACTTTCATGTTACTTGCCTACACATGCAGTCAGTGTCAGAACTAGAAATAAAGCCCAGGAGTCCTGACTCTTAGTTGTCTCCCATCAGCCACGTTCTTCTGAGCTTGCTTTACCTGCATATCTGGAATTTTGTGGGCAACTACAGAGACAGAGAACAGATTGCCCCCAAATGGTATCTTCAATCATTCAACTTTTATCACTGAGAGACAGTAGCTTCCCTCCCTACCTCCTTGAAAAGCTTTTAAAATAAACACAGGTACATTAGAACAACAGTCCTTCAAAAGGGTCCCTTCTTCCCCCTCACCTTTCTTGCTCTCCTGTCACTAAGCAGAACAGAGTCATCCTTACATGTGACATTTGGACAGATTGACTTAAGCTATTTACTTTAAGCTTTTCTTCCTCCCATTCAGGATCACTTTCATTCATTTTTCAAGTGTCTCAAATTTGCTTTTGCTAAATCCTTAGATCAGGTGATTCAGAACGAAGCAATGGGACATGTGCTATTCTGATAAAAGCACAGCCCTGAAGCCTCCCTACTCCTCCTGCAGCCCCTTTCCACTTGCTCTTTAACTCACTAATTCTGCGAACAAAGGGAAAAATACACCAGGAGTGGTAAAGGAAAACTCACATTTAAAAGCCAGTTTTATTTTCTTACCGTAGAGGCAACCTCGCTGGTTAACCTATGCAGTAATTGTCTTCTGGGCTTAGAGTCAGTGCGTCAGATTCTGATTTGCGTTACAGCAATAAAACCAACTACTCCAGGGCAACCTTTCATAAATACTCTTGCTTTTAAACCAATGTGCTTGCCTGGTTGAGGATGCCTTCCTAAACCAAATCCTAACTCAGAATTACCATATTAATATCAGTGGAACTGACAGGTAACAGAGTTCAGACTCTGAACTCCATCACAAGGGTTTTCACTTCCTCCCAGCAGCAGAAAACCACCAAGCAGTTTTAGCAGAATCCTCTCAACTTACATTCTCTGCTCAACAGAAGCCCAGGAGCTTTGCTGGGTAGGTTGAAGGTGCAGTGGCATAGATGTATGTCTGAAGTGAGGATGTGTCATGCTGCTGTGAACTAAATCTGTCTTAAAGAATTGCTGACCAGAGCACGGTATTAAATTCAGACCAGGACTTATAGAAAATTAAGACCAAAGAGAGACAAAAAATTCCTTGACTTTGCTGAGTTCTTTTTATTCAAATATTGCTGGGCTGTGGCCTGCAGAGTAGGAGTGTTTGCAAAGGGTGAGGATGCTTTGTTGCGGGGGAAGAACAAGGAGGGGGAAAGGTGAACTGGTGAGAGGAGACAACTAGGCTTGTATCTCTGGATTTGCTTTGCTATAATTTCCCTTCATTTTTGTTACATTTGACGGTAAATATGCAGGTTGTGTCTAGGTTAAAAGACAGTGATGGCTGGTAGAGTTAAACTGGTGTTTCTATTGGGAGAGTGGAAGGGATTTGCAGTAGGGCTTTGAACTCCTAAGGCTGTGTTAATTTCCTGGAGAAACCAATCCAGTGTATTAAGCCCATTACTGTGTCATTAATGCCAGTTCCTTGGGATTCTGTCTCTGCTTGTAAGACAGAAGAAATCAAGTGGACACAAGATGAACTATCCCTGCAGAGTAGACGGATACAGCCAGACTCTCCATATGCCATCTGAAAGAAAGTAGCAGCAGCAAAATTTCCATCTCTATTTTTAAAAAAAAACTTCAACCTGTCATGCAACAGAAAACAAATAAGCTGTTTTCAAGTTAATTTGTTTTCATGTTGTCTCTCCCTGGTTGCTGTGGTCTTTGGTAGCTCTTTCAGCTTCGCTTTTACCTGGGTGAAAATAGTGCTGCTCCTTTCTGCAAACGCAGGACACAGAGGAGCCTGAGAATTTTCGTAACCTCAATCTGTACCAAGTCTGCAGAAGTCTAGCAGGTAATTTCAATATCTGATAAAATAAAGTAGTAGCTGTACCTCTTAAACAACATTCAGAGTGTCTAGTACTATGGCCTGAGACTTCCTAGGACTTACAGAAAATTGCAGAAATTATAAAGCCTGCTGCAGTGACACATCAAATCCTGGGGCCATTTTATGGGAAACCATCTTTGTCAGAGATGGGCAGTACTTGAGAATATTTTTTGTTTTTCCAGCTGAATACTTTTTTACAATGTTCATCTTGCTTTGATGCTCCCTTTTCGCACAAGCTTGCCAGCCTGCCTGTTCCATGGCTTACACAAGTTATGGCAGCAGGTGGTGGTCCCAGTAGAAACCAGGACCCTGCTGTGGCAAGGTCTGAACAAAGATCTGCACATACCCTGTTATCATCAGCTTTGGCAAACCATTCTTTCTGTCAGGCACATTTTTTCTCTCATTCTTGATTTTTCTTGCTTAATGGCAACTGGAAGTTCTTGGGTGCTTCCTCAAGTTTCTGCATTAACTCCTCCTAGGAAAAACGTAGTCTACATCACCTCTCTTCAGAACACACAAAAGGAGGGATGAGGGACAGAATTAGGGATGCAGGAGCAGGTGAGTGATGCTGGGCGATGTTCATGTTATGGAATGGCCACATCAGCACATGGTCGTCGGGTAACTGGAACCGGCGTTTGTGCTACTCCTGAGACAACAGCTCACAGTAAAGTGAAGGCTTTTTGTGTACATACAGAGTTTGAATTAGGGGAAATGCTCGAAGTATATAAACAGGAACTAGTCTTGCAGAGAAGATAAGCTTTGAAGTAGGGGTGGCTGTCTCTTCCAATGTATATTTAGTGTTTTCTGCAGTGGAGGCTAATCTCATTTTGGGCCTCTAGATGCTGGGCCTCTCTTAATGTGTATACTGCTGTAATACACATAACTACTTCCTTCCATTGACTGCCTTTTTGTTGCATTGTTTTGTGTAATTGACTCCTTTTTTCATCCAGAGGCCAAAGAGTGATTATTGGAGATTGCCAGCTCAGACCTGAATTGTTTCATTCAGGAAGTTAATTAAAAGCAACCCACATCTTTAGAAAATCCTCTCGAATATAGTGTGGATGCTCCTTTCATCTCAGTGTTACTTCTTTTTTTTTTTTTTTAATCAGTTCTCTTTAAATCACGGAAATAACTTGGCAAAGGAGCTGAATTACAAGAAAAATCAGTTAGGAACGTAGGTAAAGGCACATAATAGGTCTTTAGAGGAGAGGAATGAATTTAATTGAGTGAAAGCTCAGAAAACCCAAAAGTAAACTCAGGGTCATCAGCATGGTTCTTTCACTTATCCCTCAGTTGCACTTCATAGATCCAGGCTTCCTTTTGCTCTGCTGTTATCACACTTTCCTTTTGCTGTGATTTATTAACTGTGGAACTGTCAAATTATGAAACTGAGGTTCTAGAAATACTTATTAATGTTTGAGAAATTCATTTCACACTTGAATACTTTTTCTAACACTTACTAATGTCCCTCATTTTGGTCATGTGGGTCTGCAGGGCAAGAAAACAAGGTATCTTATTATATATTTAGCATGTGGAGATGAAGGATGAAAAAAATGTATTTTAAAACCCCCTCAAACATTGCAGCAACTTGATGCATTTGCTCCTTGTGCTGCTGTATGTGGTGACTGTGTGTGTATATGTGCCTAAGCAGGGCAATGTCTGTACGTTCAGTGACACCATTCCAGCTTCCTTTCAGTCACTATTAAGAAAGCACTTCTAATCCCCTCTGAGAAGCTTGAACATAAAATTCCTTTCATGCCAGTTTTGTCTTCCTCAATTTGGCAAACACTGACCTTCCCCCTGTGATTCCAATGGAACGTGTAATTCAAAAGGCACTTCTGTTTATTATTACCCTGTTAGTGTACAAGAATCATCAGGGATGCCAGTACTGCTGCAACAAGGTTACTTTCTGAGCTCTCTGTTGCAGTTTTGTACTGCAAAACAAAAATACAGTAGGCCATAGATAAATGATAATTACTCAGTATTTAATCAGAATAATGAACGTAAAAAAATTACCAAATAATTACTTGCCTAAGAACCTTGAGAGTAAATTTGCTACATTTATTTCTCCCACTAAGTTTTCTGGTGGAAATTAATTTAAAAAGTAGAAACAAAGACTGCCAATAATGTCAAAATTTATGAATTTTCTCTTGCAAGACTGGAACATTTCTACTTCATATTTCAAAATGATACTCGGTTTTGAAATGTGTTACGTTACAACAGTATCAAATTTAATATTTCTAAACTGGTATACTCTGACTTACTTAAAAGGAGGTTTTCCTTCAAAACATAATTTTACACAGAATACTGAGCGCTCTGCTTCCGTCAGTGTTAATAAAGCCATGTTTAGTATTTAACCTAATCTGCTCAAAGAAGTCCTGTTACCCTGCATACTTAGAGAGACATCATCTGATAGGAAATGGCTGCAATACCTCTAGCTTTCCTAAAATACTGACAGTTTCGACCGTTTCTTGAGAAATACTTACTCACTGGGGACTGCAGCTCTAAACATATGCTTCTGCTTTAAAATACCATCACCTTCTTCAGCTTAAATGGATGACTCCTTATAAATGGATATAATTTATAAATGGATGACTCAAAGCAGTGGTATTGCTGGCATAACATTCAAGGTCACCCAAAGAAATGAGTGACCACCTGAAATTTTTCCTCAAGGTATCTATCTCTGCACAGTGCTTTTCTCCCTCTGCTACCTTACTGTTGCCATTTATGATTTCTTAAGGACCGTAACGCTTTCTCTTCAGGCAAGCATTTCATGCCAGCATTGGGAACATCATTGTTTTTGCAAAGGACAATTTCTGCTTTGAAACACTAGCAACCATTTCCAGTTTTTCACATTTGATAAGCTACTCCTGATGAAAACTGTGTGGCGCAAAAGTACCCTTCTACAATGGACAGGTGTCCACTGCACACTCAGAATATCAGATAAGGGGAAAAAAGAAACCTCTTTGCATTGTTCTAGGTCTGACAATACCATTGACATGACAATGAAAAGAAGAAAGCAGTGGATTGGCAGAAGTAACATGGAAGATATCATTTATTTTTGTTACCTACTATGAGAGATCTGAATTCTGGTCTTGCTTAATTCATCACAGAAACCAATGATGGGATGGGCTGTAGTGCTTGCTCTGCCTTCTCTTCTCTTCTCTTCTCTTTAAGCTGAGGACAAGACTAAAAGTTAATATAACAGTGAATCCTTGCTGAGACCCGATCCTGATTACAGCTGTGCCCCACTTATCTGCATGCCACTCAACGCAGATATTTTCAAACCTGCCAGTTTGTGTACATGTAAGTGCTTGATTTCGGTATGTACAAAAATACCCACGTGTGAATGTAAACCCCCCCTGAATTCTGTACACACAAATTCACCAGATCACTCAGATCAGCATGTGCCCATTTGAAAGTTTGTCTTTGAACATCTGTCCCATTGCGTTTTCTTTGCTACTGCTCTTCAACTTTTGTGCCTGTAGACTTGAAAACTCATGCCATGTGAAAGTGCCCTAGTTACATTAGTTAACTGCTGCTTCTTCCTTAAAACCGTACACATTGGTTAGCATTCACTCCGCAAATTGTTCTGGATTTGATAAATGCAACTTACTTTTGGGGTGGAAAAAATTTTTGAAAGATTATCTCCATCCACATTTTTAAACTTCACAGGTGAGTTCTACAAATGATTTATTTGTTTTAATGTTACCAAGCGTTTCATAGATATCATTCACTGATCATTTCATTAATAATCATTTAACTTGCTATTAATGCTTCCATTTCATAGAAGCAGAAACTGAGATGCAGGTATCTGAAAGAAGTGCTATCATTCTTAGAAGGGTTCAGCATGCATAATTGGCTTCTGATTTCTAGAAGAACTCACCTTGCTGAGGGCTCAGCTCTTCTGAAAAAATCTTTCTGGAAGGGTCAGAAAGAAACTATTAACATGCCTGACACCTATTAATCCACTCTTTATTTAGGTATGTAGCTGTGAACTGAGCTCTTTTGAAATAAAATCTCTCATACTTGTGAGACCATGTATTAGAAAATCAGTCCTGGTGTGGCCAAAAAGTTGGCCCCACATTACATTTCCTTACACAAATAGAAATAAAATACTCAATTTTTCCCCCAAAATATTTTATTTTAGGGAAATGCAATGGGAAAGAACAAAAGTAAAATTCCCATTTGAGAAAGCACAGCATGTGCAACTTCACTATAACAGGCAGCAAAAGGTCTAAGAACAAAAAAGGACTACTGAGACCTGCACACAGAGAGATTCTCATAAATTAGCTCAGAAAACCAAAGGTAGAGCACTGCATGCTATGGAAGGCTAGTACAATAAAATATTTTTTAAAGCCCTTTAATAATATTAAAATTCTTCTCAGAAACAACTATTGTAATACAATTTTTCCTCCTCTTGCTTGAAAATCAGTTGTGCAGCTCTTTTCTTTGTTAAAAATTTTCAGAACTCTAAAAAAATGGTATCAGTTCTCACCCTGGAAAAATGAACGAAAGTGCTTAATCCATTGGCGTTTGTGCACAAAGTGCATTTGTTGTGCTGCTGAATGTAACATGATCTGAACCAAGGAAGGAGAATGAACGCCTTGCGGCCCCTGATGGATTTCAGATTTATTAGACACTGGAATGTTTTTTTTCCCCCCCTTGTCTATAAGGACGTGGTGTGTAAGATGATAAAGGGCAGGAATAAAGAGAGCAGACATTGTAGCCCTTAAAATTAAAACAACGGTTTCTAGATTTTGAAAGTATCAATGTATGAAAAAGCTGCCTAAATGTAAGTGTTGCATTATTCAGTGTGCTTTCCTCTTGGAAAGAAAAACATTTTGCAACCACTGACAAAGCTATGGACATGTGACTACTACTACTTTTATTTTCCTATATGGAGAGAAACATCATCACAAAGCATAAATGGAATATTTATGCTGTAAGATAATACACACATACCTGTAAATTATGAGTGCAAGATGCAATAATTCATCTTTAGTTTCATTACTCATGCACTATGGAGCTTTCAAGATTAAGGACAGATTTCTTATGCCACTACATTCCAGTATACGTTTTCCCTTTCTTAACCCCTCTCTCTTCTCTGGCACACACATTCTATACAGTAGGAGCAATTTTCTTTGCACCAACACATACAGACTGTATAAGCTACGCAGAACTGGCATCATTTTCAAAGGACATATTCATGATCCATTTTGTGATGTTAACCAGGCAGAAAAAAATTAGCTCAGGGTATAGGGATATAATTTCAAATAATTTTTTGGGGAAAGTTTTCTATTCAGAGAAGAGCTCCAAGGTGTAACATCATTAATAAAAAGCTGCTTTAATGGTACAAGATCGTTCTCTTGAGCTGCCAGGATGTGAACCACAGTGGTCTGCTTGTAGTAGTGGTAGTTTTGCTCCAGTATCTTTATGTTCCCTTGTGAAAAGCAATAGCAAATATCTGGAATGAATTGCTTCAATAATTAGAATTCCTACGAAAATGTAAACAACAAAACTATTCACTGAAAGCAAACTAATGTTTAATATATAAGCAGAGGAATAAACAAGCTCTGTTCTTCTATTTTTGACTCTGTATGTATGCTACCTGTCTGAAAGCGATGTATGTCTGACAGAGATGACACGACCAAGGAGACAGTTTGGGCTACTGTTCCAAGCACTGGGACTCCAGACTCATGAAATGTCTGCTAGGATCTGCTACTGAGTTATTGTGTAATCTTGAGTGAGTCATTTAAATTCTTTATGCACTGATTTCACCAGTCTGTAAAATAGGTGTAATCCTCCCCCATTTACCTCAGACAGCAAAAATATCTATAAAACATCTTGGATGACATGTTATGTTCAGGCAAATTTTTCTTCAGTAAGAAATTCTCTGTATGAGCTATATTTGTCCACAGATCTTTTTGTCCTGCAAATCTCTGCCCCCAGACACACACATACACAGTCGTGTCAGCTCTGCCTGAAAGATGAGATGAACATGTCTTTGGTGTGAAATAAAAAATATCATTCTGCTCCTATAACTGCAGAAGAGAAATTACACTATCAAACTTTAAGTCTTTTCAAAGAGACGGCATAGGCCCAAAGCTTGCTTGTCTTAATCAAGTAAGAAGTCCCAGTAAAAATCAGTAGGATACTTCAAGCCATTAAGGAAAGTGGGATCTGGCCTCTTGTAGAGCACTGAGGTAAAACAGACACACTACTGCAGTTTGCATTGGACAGTTCTCAATTAGAATGTCAAGATTTATAGTGTATTTTATCCGGTTTTCATTCTTCGCTGTTCAGTTTAACTTTTGACCTATGATTATTGGCAGAAGGGGGCTTGTCCCAGGGGACCATTAGTCCCTTCCAAAGAGGCCTTTTAAGAAGTGCCAAAAAAAGAGGGTGGGAAACAGGTCTCTTTGTAACAGGACCCCTCCTCCTTCTCTGAAATGCTTACACGATCAATAAGATAGCCAGGATACAAGAAAACAGGAGATCCTCTGGATTTTTCTGCAATGAGTAGTTCAGGTCTTGCATTCTTCCTCTTTTGTCCTGCCCTGCCAAGCGGTCAGATGAAAACAAATTCTGTCGAAGAGATCAACACTAATTGTGTCAAAAAATCTGCACGGAGTTAGATGAAAAGAAAATGGAGTTTATACATATAGGGAACCTGTGCTGAGACCCTAATAAGAGCCATAGTGAAGTGTGGCATCCAGGTGTTCTCCAGAGGGCTGGAGTTCACAAAGCTCTCAGCTGATATGGCGCATATCATCCTTAAAATATACCATAGAAGAACATGAGTTGCATATATATTCTTGAATTTGAAAAGCCCTGTATGGGAGTGGATAGATTTACCCAGGTTGGATAGCCCTGCCCAATGCATTCCCTTCAAAAAGCGAGATGAAAGCTGTGCTGAAGGGGAGCCCGCTGGCATGTAACTGGCACACTTTCTCAAGGCGAAACCTTAAGACTGCTAAAAATATCAAACAAGATCAATGATCTTGCTGTAGGACTGTGCTGATGACACAAATTAAGGGCAGCACTGTAAATGCGGAGGGCCAGAGTATTCCAGAGGAAGACCTGTATGATGCTGTGCATTAGGGCATTAGGAACAAGATGAAATGTAATAGTATGAGATCTCAGGCTGTGCAGTTTGGGATTAATAAGAGCAATGCTCTGTGGTGAGCAAGATGCTCCTCAGATGGAGATGTCCTCGCAGATGCGAGGTTCTCCAAGGGCCTTCCCATGGACACAAGGGGACAAAAATAACCTAGTTGGCTTTAGGATAGAGCTAGCTTCATTTGCAAAAGGGGTTATATAACATAGTTGTGTCTAACAACAGAGGACTAGTTTGATGAACCAGAAGGCCCCTTCCAGTCCTATTGCTCCTGCTATTCCCAAAGTTAAATTAACACCAACCTTGCCTAGCAACATCGTGTTCCCGTGTGTGTGGAGATGGAGTTTGCCCTGGAGCTTCTGGGATGAAATGTCTCTTTTTAAATGGGAACTGAAAAGCCTCATAACGAAATTAATAACTAGGATAGGTGCCAGGTTTATAATTTTTTTTTTTAATTAATGGATTTAAATCCTCCTGCTTTTGGGGGCTGAAAGACCTGTAACGATGCAGTATGCTATAGGGCACCGACATTGAACGCCCCTCAGGCGTGGCTCGCGGCAGGCTGTGCAGCGTTCCATCCCCTCACAGGGCACCCGCCATCCTCTGCCAACCCGAAGCAATTCGGGCAGAAACACTCAGTCTGGGAAAGCGACTTTTCTCTAGAAAGCAGGGACCGGCCAAGCGTCTTCCACCTCTTTCCTCCAAGCCTGTTTTCTCACAGCGTTCCCTGCCTGTCAGGATGAGAGGGCCTCCACACCCCACAGCCCTCATCCCATACAAATCCCAGCACCTGGGAACAATCTCTCCCACCTATGCCATATATATATATATAATTATATATATAAAATACACATAAGGTGAACTTCAGCTCCTGTCCCCGCTGTGTACAGCTGCCGGGAGGCGGTGAGAGGGCAGGGGCAGGGCTCCCTGCCTGGGCCTGCCGGCCATGTTGGGTCCTGAGGCGAGGCGCGGGGCAGCCCCGCGGTGCGCGGCCTGGCCCTGGGGCAGGGTGCCGGCTACAGGCAGCTTGAGGGGCAGCTCTGCCGCGGCGGGGAAACAAAGCAGGGTTAACAAGCATTACCGAAATGAGGAAGCCCAGGGTCTGTGGTGGTAGTGGCAGCACCTGCCTCTGGGTCTCTTCAGGGCAGGCTTTTAAGTGTTCAGCTACTGCCAAGCCTCAAGCTGAACAAGAAAGCGGAGCGAACGCTGTTTCCTGTGGCAGCGGACTGCCAGAGAGCTGACAGAGCCAGCTGGGAGCACACAGCCCAGTGCAAACGAGGGTAAGTGAAGTAACAGCAATTTAAAATGCGCGGGAATAGAAATTCCTCACCCCTGACTTCCCACCCCAATGCAGGCAGCCTGCGGAGCCGAGGAGAGAAACGGGCACTTGCTCTGGCAGGACTTCCCTGACCTGATTTTGCCCCGTCTGGGGCTGGACGGGCTGGGTCCATCCCCACGGAGGTCCTCAGGGGAAGGGGTGCGCTTCCCCCTCCTCATCTGCACTCAGCGTTCCCTCAGCTCAGCTCAGCCCTGGGGCAGTGGCGCAGGGCACAGGGTGCCGCGCTGAAGCCCTGGGATGCGTGTGACATGGCTGTCGCCGCTGTGCAAGACCGCGCTGTGGGATTGCCCCGAGGGCAGAGCCCGGAGAGGCCGGTGCTGTGCCTGGTGCTGCACAGCCCCATGGCGAACGCCAGCGCCTCGCCTTCGGGGACCGGCCCTCGTGCTGCTCTGCCACTGCCATTCGCTCCGGCTCCAGAAGCTGGGCCGCCAAGATGGAGATGGTGTTTCAGCCTGTGTGATCTCTTTGCCTGGAAATCCATGATTAAAGAACCTTTAGAAATGGTTGGCAAAGCTTTAAGAAATGACTGCAGCTGGCATCTTGGTTTCGGAGCAGCGCCTTGCTGGCATTCATCGGCTGGGACAGTTCAGGTTGTGGGGCAGGAGGCAGGAGTGGGGTGGGAATGGATGTGCTCCTCCATCTTCTCTCGCCTCCAGAACAACAGCAGTAGCAACTTGGCAGGGCAGCTGCTGCAAGGACGCAAGTGTCTGCCAGGTGACATGTCCTTGGAAGGGAGCTGGAGGGTAATAAGCTGAGGACACTCTCCTCCTGGGATGAGCTGCCCCAGCCGCCAGAAAATGCCAGGCTCCAGTTTTCTGTTGAGATTCCCAGTGTGGTTTAGTAATGCAACAATTTGCTCACAGGACGCAGAGCAGAGCCCACCTACTCACTCCTCTGTACAGCCATCAGACGATAATGACTTTCAGTCAGTGGCCTAGCTTTGAACAGATGCCTAGAGGTGAAAGGATCTGTATTCCATTACTAGCCCCTTCAACTAGCCAGGGTCCCCTAGGTTAAATATTTTTAGCAACAGCTTGTTTACATGTCAAACTTGTCAATGAGCTTCTGGGGCACCGCTGCCACAAAGCTGTGTTGGTGGCAGCCAGTGAGATTTCTCTATGCATGAACTAAAGCTTTCTGAAGGGCTTGTCAGATATGTTCTTCCTACTGTGTCACAAGAGCAAGACTAATTTCAAAGAAATGCTCTTTATTTCTACTTAAAACTGCTAAGGAAAATATCCAGCACTGTCTTTTTTCTTGTCATCTGTTCGACAAGTGTCTCATAAAACAAATTGAGAGGTTTAAATCTCTGAGACAAAAATCAATAAGAGGATAAGTAAAGAATAGGAGGAAGTCAGCAGGCTGAGATTTATTTCACTGGAAATGTTTTTTCAATGGATTTACTAATAAATCTAAAGTGGCTGGTGCAGCTGCCTTTGATATGCAGTATCCTCTTTACTTAGATGGGAGCTGCACATGAAAAGGATCTTTGAATACTGATTTTTACAAGGGTGTAAATCAGCGAAGCCCCACACGTTAAATATACCACCAGCATCTGCTTCAGGTACAAGTTAAGAGAAAGGATTTGTTTGTGTGCCAGAGTTTTTCTCTGTAGTTTTGCCATTTTTTGTTTAATATATTGCAGTAGTTGTGATCAGGGCTTTGCTGTGCTGGATGCTGAATACTCCAGTGTAACAAAATCATCTCTGTCCCAAAGAGTTTATGGAGTTTCAAGGGCCAGAAACTCCACTGAAATATTAAATATGGGCAAACCAGAAGTGAAATCACAGGGGATGAAGTGTGTGATGGTGGAGGCGAGCTGTGGTAACTCTTGAAAATCTGCTCCGGTGAGTACTTCCCTTGGTGTGATGGGAAACTGGGAAAAATGTAAAGTAAATGGATGATTTGAGACAGACTTACAGATAGAGAAAATGAAATAAACTCTTGAAACAGTCCAGAGAAGGTCAGCACGGACTGGCTACCGGTCATTTTTAGGTTGATCCCACAGCTGGCCTGTGTTCTAGGAAGAAGAGATGTTACGCTGAGTGGCAATAATAATAGTTGTTACTGAAATGCATAGACTTTGATGTGGACATGTAGCAAAGGAAAAGACTGCACCCCAGTCCAGAATGCCTGTCCTCCCTGCTGCACATTCCCAAAGACTGTGATCCTTTACAAAATCCCAGTAGATGAAGAGGAAGCTATAATGAGCTCCTTGTTGAGTAATGTTAGTGGTTTGCTCCAATTGGCACACATGACAGATGGCTGTGGGTAGGGAGCTTGTTGCTGGGGTCTGTGTGTGTGCATATGTGCTAGGAGGGGTTCCAGAATGGCATGGTTCACTATTCTATCTCAAATTAAACAAATAGTCTTGGATGCTTTTACAATGTCAGATGGGAAATCAGCCAGAAACTAGCTGATATCTTATTGTTCCTTGTTCTTCAATTGATTCTGCATTTTTCTAAAGATGTCTCTGCACCAAACTTGTATCAGAACATGGTTAAGCTCCATTGTTCCAGTTCACAAATTTGATGTCAGAAGAAATGTCAAAAGTGAGAGTAAATCAAAAGAAATGGTCATTTTCATCCCTGATACGGTTTTTCTCAAGTCAACATGAGAAACATTTCACAGCTAACTCTGAAAACTGGCACCTCTTTACCTACTTTATTATTTCTTATGACTTATTAAGTATTATTATCATTGTTCATTATCCTTAATAGTGCATACCCTGGCTATCATATTGTGTTATTACTGGATAGTAGTAGCAAACTCTTACATTTAGGTCACTTAAACAGTTTGTATTTAAAAATTCCTATGGCTGTTAGTCTAAAGGGCGCAACCAGTACTGTGACTTGCATAAAGCTTTGAAAATGGAAAGAGGAAAAATGTGGAATGAAAACTGTGTGTGATTATATGCTAAATGACTGTGTCATAAAGCAATATGCACAGTGGGGCTGAACTGAAGTTGTACGGCCCACCTAAAGTCTGTAATTTCCTTCGTTTTCGAGCACTTTGCTTTGGAATCAAAATAACATTGCATTAACACAGTGTTTGTTAATGCAGTTATGTATATGTACATCATACAAACTCACACACATGTATACAAATATACTTCTGTGGCAAGTCAGACAACCTTCATAGTGGACAATGCTACCACTGTTTTCTATAACACACACACACACACACACACACACGTTTAAATCTTCATAATTGAAATAGGGATAATACATTCCCTATGTCACAGAGCTTTAAGGACATATTATATGGTTATATTTGGGTTTCACCATGAATGGTTAAATGTCATAAAATGATGGCCATAATTTATACAACCCCCAACTCTATACCACACATTCAGAGAGGTCAGTACAGTTCTGCAAAACAGGAAACTATGATCTCCATCTCTTTGAGGAGGATGCAGAGAATTGCCAAAATCCATACTGTAAGTCAGCACTACAGCTAAAATTAGAACCCAAGCTTTAAGTATCAGTTTTGCCAAAAACTGTCCAGCAGTCTTTCATGACGAGGACTGGCCAGACCTTAGTTTGACTTCCAAGTCAAGAGCAGGACCCTCCACCTTTCGTCAGTAAAAGAGTATACAATAGACATACACACTTTTCAGATACTCTGTGATATCTGCTGAGGGAGAACATTGCATACTGTGCTCCACACCTCACCACATCATCACCACGTCATAATGCCGTGTCTGGGTTTTCATTCAAAATCTACCATCCATCTCCTGACCCTGTTTGATCTCTTACAAGCTCAAAGTCTGAAGAAGTTCAAAGATGCACAATGACATGATTTATCCTCAGGGGAGCATGACAACTTCAGAAATGTCTTTCTTCCCTGGATGCCACACACTGTCCCCCTGCCCATAAGATAGAAATACTGATTTTGTTTCTGATCTGGTTTGTTTAAGTATACGTGGGAGAATAGCAAATGTCATTGCACAGGGACACAGAGCAAGCTGTTGCAGAGAAGAGGGGCATATTAACTCTTCCGCTCTTAGATTTCCAGGCTGCAGTGTAATCCTCTAAAATTAAATAATATAATCAGGATTTCCCCCTTTCCTCTTGACCAGACTTTCAAGCTAGGGCGAAGAATTGCAGCACATTTCTCTTCCCAAAGCAAAACATGATCCTGGATAAAAGTCAGTTTAGTTGAGAGAAAAAAAGTAAAACAAAAATAGATCTTTTCCATAAACAAAGCTGCTTTCCATTTTGCTAACATAAACAGGCAGATGCATTAAGAGATCATGCCACCCAGGCCCTGGAAAAAGAAGCAGGGAAATATATTTCTGAGTATTTCTCTGAAGGTGCAAGGATGGCTGAGCCTAAGGCACGCTCAGCAGAAGGACAAGGCTTTATAGACAAGGCAGCTTTACAGTTACACCTGAGACTCAGAAGAACTGCACTTCCATAGCTTAGGTCAGATGCAGCATCCTCTCCTTCCCAAATGAAACCTCTGTTTATAGTAGGCACATGTGCTCTTCATATGCTTTCCACTGCCCTATATTCTCACAAAAATGTAGATTTTTGCAGTAGTCTTTATGGCTGTGCAAACAGAATTTCAGGTCTCTGGGCATGGATGTGGATCTCAATGAGTAATGGCAAAAAAAGCCTTTCAGAAATGTAAGTGCTCACCTTTGTAGACTGAGAGGCTACCAGCTGTCCTCTATAGCACGATGTTCAGGGTCTTGCTGTACCAGCTCTGCAGTGAATGAAAACGCCCTTCCCCCAGGGACCAGAAACAAGGAGATGAAACAAAGAAATAAGAAATGAGTGGAGTCCTAATTATGGACTGGATTTTCTGACAACCAAGCTGAAGTTGAGCTGTGGGGACGGAGCCTGTTCTGTTAGAGCCCAAACTTCTTTTACGCTACCACTTGAATCATTCCCTTCGTAAGAAATTCAACCCTCGCTACTGCTAGACCCACATACTACTTATGCCATCAAAACAGTCTTTCTGTAATGGTTTAGAGATGTCTACACTCTAGATATCTACAGTCTGTAGGCATCTGTAGTTAAACGATCCTGTGCAATAAATCGCACCCGGGAGATGCTGCATTCTTCTGATACAGCTGGTTTGTGATATATTTCAGCCATGCATTTAATTCATGTGCTGTAACACGCAGCTCTTTCCAAGGTAACATCCTCGCAGACCCCCTTTTGTTGGCTTTTTTTTTAAACATCTCTGGTTCTGTTACTCAAAGCAATCTGCTAATATTAATCTCCCAACTAGATACAGCAGAGCAAATTCTGCCTTCATGCATGTTGTATTTGATTAAAACTGGTATATGTATATATATATATGCATATAAAGCTGGTAAAAGCAAAGCCTTTCCAGGGCTTGATATCATATCTGATTCAGACCAGTTTAAAAGACAATGAATATACCATAAAAATGGCGTCTTTCACTTGGCTGATTTCAGAAAGGAAGATTTTGCATTTAGTTTCAGTATTTGGATTCAGCCTAAAGATATGTCCAGTGACTCAACTGCTACTTCTTCAAACTGTCTGTTTGGAAAACGGTCTTTAGGATCTCAGCAGAACAGGATGATTTCTGCTTTTTCTTGCTTCCTCTCAGGCCATAAATGCAGCAAGAAGGGCCTTTTGCAGAAGACTTTGACCCTCTGTACAGGAAGTTCAAGTCTATGTGCAAATGAAAAATA
>Ga0181612_159480_pt1 | contig 16307 bp, 9 predicted proteins | sample HoacroProtozoa21_FD_119630 | JGI IMG/M metagenome (GOLD analysis project Ga0181612, IMG submission 119630) | Hoatzin crop microbial communities from Cojedes, Venezuel. Combined Assembly of Gp0051906, Gp0051904, Gp0051908
CGATCTGTGGCTGCTCTAGCGGTCGGGAGATATAGTTTATTTGAGAGAGATTACAGTTAAGCTTTGCAGTGAGAAAGTGGGTCTAATTATATATTTTCAATGACAATGCATTGCATATGGGTTATTGCTTTGCGATTTTCTCATTATCCCTATTAGCGTAATATAAACATTGGACTGACAGCTTTCTCTGATTTACCATGACTGGAAAATTAAGAAATGTTGCTTACAATTATGTCCTCCCACAGACGGAGAGCTGTACTCTGGCACAGCGGCAGACTTCATGGGCAGGGACTTTGCCATTTTCCGAACGCTGGGGCATCATCATCCAATCAGAACAGAGCAGCATGACTCCCGGTGGCTAAATGGTATGTAAAATGTACATTTATTCAGTTACATTCATCTAGCCATTAAAGACTAGCACACAGCTTCATTCCAGTAACATCTGTGACATATACATTACATTTTTATTTGGAGCAGAATTTTGTCTTATACCAGTTAAACTAATCAAAAGTGATTTATAAAGAAGCATTTTTGGTTTAGTTACAATGAGATTTGTGGAGTGTGATTAAATTTCAAACATACACAGAAACTACAGCTAATGCAGTCATGCCACAGGAGCAGATTGCTGTAGGGTGCAAGTTGGAAAGAAGCTCAAGTCTTGTGCAGGCATCAGCCACACATCAACACAAAGTAGCTACAGAGCCTTGGGCAGGACTGTGCCTTGTACAGGCTTTCATTTTTGGCTGGATTGAAGGGAATCTGACACTGGCCACCAAAGTCCAGCAGAAAGTGAATCAGCAGAGCTTCCCGAGCAAGCCAGAGTTGCCAATAGTTTAGAAAAACTGGAAATGGTCCTCAGGATTCCAAACTGTTGATTTCAAAATACTCAATAGTTTAAAAAGGCAAAATAGCTTACATTATTGCATGGATATTACTAATCAGGCCTGTAGTTGATTGTTTGCATATATGGGGAGAGAGGGATAGTTTCAGAAAATATTTGGTTTTGGCTTCATGTACAAAAATATTTTAAAATACATGTGAGTACTCTGTCCAAGTTTTACTGAAGTCAAAATTCCAATAACTTAAATGGAATTACACTTGGCTTTAGCTATACAAGGATACAAGCATTTTGGAAATGGGAATTCATTTTTTGAAAAAGCTGATATTTGATTTAAGTAAGCCAGTAATGCTAACTGTAGTTATTCAAGTTAATTTGTATTTTAATTTTTGAGGAGTTGACTAGCTACTCTTACTGTACACACTGCTTGTATCTGCACTTCTGCTTCTGAATTCACAAAGTATTTTGTTCTTATGTATTTTTCACTCCTAGCCACATTATTTATGTCTGTGCTGATGTCCAGGTTTTCTTATGTGGTTTTGCAATTCAGTGCGAACTGCTCATGCAAATTTTAATGTGTAAGAGCAGATTATGTTTTAGCAATACAGTTTCTTATTAGCTACAGTCAGGAACTTTTTGTAGCATACTGGTTATCATATTAGCTATGTATACAATCCGTAACAAAACCAATCCCTGACTCATAATTAAAACATAATATTACAAGTTGGATAAACAACTGTATATATGATATATGCACTGGATATATGTATCAGATAAATGTGTATATGATGAGTTGTATGAATCTGTATCTTAATATGATAAGCTGTGTGAATCTGATTTTTGTCCTGTTAAATTTAGTTTTGTCAAAATTCATATGGACTACAGTGAGGACAGATTCAGGTCTATCACATTTCAGTTCTACAGTTCATGCTTGCCCAGTTAGCCAGAAATATTGTTCACTGGCTTATTTTATTATAATAATAGACAAGATTTCTGGTCTTCAAGAGACAGTAAAGCACAAGGGTTACAGACGTATCCATCTGTCTTCGTACCTGGTAGAGTAATAATATGTTAAAGATAACACAACACCGACTTCTGTTATGATAGTCATGATGACATAAAGACCAATCATGCAAGAAAAATCTGCTTTTGTGCAGTAGATTTGCAGTGACAGCTGAGTCAGGAGGATTTATGCAGTGGGAAAGCACAGCCATTGTCCACAGCTCCTGTACTTCATCGCTGAAAATGTGTCATTCCTTTGTGGATTCGGTTATCAGTCTTTCAGCACTAAATGTGAGAACTGCTTTTCCCAAATTAGCACTAAAGTTACATCTGACAGGGTGCAGAAACCACAACTGCTTTGGGCTCAAGTTGGAGAGGAGAAGACAGTTGCACATAAAGAGCTGATGAACCTCAAGCTCTCTAGAATTGAAGTCTCATCCAAAATGAGCAGAAAAGTAGAAAGGCAGAATTTATTGTAACACAGGGTGAAGATGATTTTCAACTTTAAGTATAGTTCTTACACTGTATTCCTGTACAGAAAGTTTAAAAAAATGCTAAGAATCAAGTAGGCTTTCAGAAATAATTCTCATAACTGTCTATAATTTAATAGAGAATGATCCCTAAGTACATTTTTGAAATCTATCTCTCCATTTCATCTTAATATGTTTTCATTCCTAATATGGAAAGATTGGCTTAAAATCTGCGCTACGGCATTCCTGTTAAAGGCTCTAAGACTTTACTGTTCATTTCCCAGTGATAAGATCCTGACAGCCTTTCCACACTGTACTCCTAATTTCTGCATCTAACAAGGAAATCCAATGATGATAATTGTTTGTGTTTGAAACTCCGCAGGCATGCCAGTCCTTTGATTTTTTTTTTGTCATTTGTCTCTTTTAAATATAATTATAAAAGCAGCTTTGTGTTTGCACCTATTTAAAGTGGATACACTTTTAATGAAACAAGCTGTCATTGAAGGATAAGGTGCGCACTACTTTCTTAAAGATCTGTATAAACTAGTTTTGAACCTTAAGTTTTCAGACTTTTACACATTTTCTAGTAAAGACATAGCTTGCGATGTAGTGGTGGGTTTGCTTTTCTAGTCGCTTTCTGTAGTGTGCTTAGCCTCAGGTTAAAATCCACTATTCTAATGGATGTGTACTGAAAGCTGGGTGAGAAGAGAAGTTATGATCAGACTTACAAAGAGAAACACTCATCCCCATGGAGTTTAACAGCTAGACAGTGAGACATCCTGTTATAAGTCCTTGCTAATGTTTACTTTGCTCAGAGCAGGAACTTGAAACTGCTTTTTCCATACTAAGGCTAAGGCCAGAGCTGACAGGGTGCAGAAAGCACAGTGGTATAGTACCAAAAATGGAGAGGAGAAGACATTAAGAACTTGAAAACTTTTCACAGAACTTAAATATCATCCTGAACTGACGTAAAAATAAGACAAGACTGCACAGAGCAATGACTTTTTTTGGATTTAAATATGAACACAGAGTTCCTACAGAGATCACACAGTCACTTTCTGGAGATGCTCCACCTTTCCTAAGAAGTTAAACGTTGCTGGGAACAGGGCTTTGAACTGTGCCCAGCCCAAGGGAAGGTGCTGACCAGTAGCTCTTAAGGACTTTTGAAATCCTTTAAAGGTATTAAATGCTCACAGGCTTCTAAAGACATTTCATTTTGTATAAATAATTAAACAGTCACCAAGACAAATAAAGCAAGGGAGACTGATTCTATAGCCATGTAGTCGGGGCGTTCATCTAGAAGGTAGGGAACTATACATCAGTCACTGCAGCAGCGTATATTTAATTATTGATATAGAGTTGGCCACGTGTGACATGGAGGCATTTGCAAAAACACAGTTAAAGAAGCTTGTGCTCAGGGAGGTCATCTTGGATACAAAAAGCTGCAGTTCAGTGCCCCAGACTCAATCATGTAATTTGTTCTAAGCCATGTGCATGCTCACCCTGGATGTTATAAGTGCATGGAGTTTCTCTGCTCAAAAAGCTTTGACAATCTTAGTTGGTCCCAGTGAGGGTCAAGCATAGTTTTGAACTGTCAGAAAAAAAAATCTTGAAACTGAAAAACATCTCCTATCCAGCATTACTATAAGGAACAATGTCTTTGATGTTACACATACGTCTTACAGAGTCTTGCCTATAGGCAAAAACCATGTTTTCCTTTAAATGCACCATTGCTTCTTATAGTTCAGAGCCATCAGAAGCTAGTGTTATTTCAAGAAAGCGTAGATTAGGTCCTGCTTTTATGAACTGCTTCAGCAGTAAAAAAAGATGAGTGGGAGGCCCGAGCAGGTCGGAGCAGCTTCCCCTGGTACCAGGGAGCTCCCTGGTGAGCTACACTCAGCTTTGCTGTACACGCGGCAGCGTCCATACAGGGCTGAGAGCATGACTGGAAGCAAGAAGGCAGAAATGGCAGTGCAGCGTACCAAAGCAAATGCTAAGCAACACAAAAGCAATGTACTGAAGGCAAGTTTTCAAGCTGAAGATCAGGGAAGTGGAAGGAAAGCTTGAAGCCTCTCTCATCTTCCCTGACTTGAGTACAGGGGATTTGGCCTTAAATTGTTAACATTTTGTGAAATAAATAACCATAAACATTTGTTTTAGAAGCGAAACAGAGTTGGGCTGCAGAAGATTTGAAAGGAAATGAAATCGCAAAAGCTGCATTAACGTAGTATTAGGAATCTGGTTTGCACCCCAGAAAAGTGAAGGAATACTAGCTTTGCTCACCCTCTCTACTAGACCCGGGGTTAAGAGACATTGTCAGTCTGGATTTCCAGCCTTGGCTTGGGATTTCCTTGTTTTTTATGGGTATGAATCAGCTCTATGATATTATTTTAGCATGCTTTCTACAACTTAATTTTTAAAGTGGGGTAGTAGCCGTTCTTGGTCCCCTGGGGTTATTGTCCTTGGTAATCTTTACTTTACGGTTACATAAACAGCTGAGAATTATAGAAGCTGAGCGACTGTTCAATAAAAAAGAAAATGCCCTTTTAAATTTCACAGGCTCCAAGGCAGGAAACATGGACATGATATTCTCCTGGCATTCGTACAGAACTTTAGCCGTGACTTTATGTTGTTTCCGCTTATGGCAGTCTGTAGGATGTCCCTGCACTAGCAACATACACACATAATTTTGAATATGTACGTATTGCACGGTAGAGGAATGTATGGCAAGAGAAGGACAAGATTGCAGTTAGTTTATAGGGTTTTTAGCTCTCTAATAAAAACATATTACATGTGTCAAGAAGTTTAGAAATGAACATTTGTTCTCTTCAACTACTCTTGCTGAAACTTGGATGTGTTAATTTGCTGCATCCTTGAATCTGTAATTTGTCTTTAGTTACCCACACTAAACCGTTTTCCCACCTATACATACCCACTGACGTTCCCCTCCTCTATGTCACTCCTTTGTCCCTAAATACCTTCCCGGTTTCCCACTTCCTAGCTCACCTTCTACATGTTCCTAAGCCAGATATACAGAAGGCACTAAAATACGTGCCACCAAAGGTATGCTTATGTGGAAAATGGCTGACCTGCCAGCAGAGACAGGACCCAACCATCCTGGTGCCTGCGGCTTATTTCATAAAGCACATCTGAGATATTCTTGGAGAAAGGAGGTAGTGGATGTTACAAACTCAATAAATCTCCAGCAAGAAATGAACTATTTAAATAAAGGACATTAAAAAATAAAACAGAATATGAACTGCATGTGAATGTATTTAGTCTTTGAATTAGAAGTCTTAAACCATGAGGGCAGCAAAATTAGAAAAAGCTGCCCAATAGAAGTAGTTAGTGAGGCAGTCTAGCTGGTTTTAAGAGGAACTTAGATAATATTTTTTTTGTGTTTTCATATAACAGGTTGCCTGACATTGCAAGGGACTGTAGTGAGTAGACTAAGTAGTCTTTCCTGGTTCTGCATTCCCTGAGGTTTACAGGGGCATATTTAAACAACCTTACCAGTGAAAACAGTCAAGGGATTTTTTTGTGTCGGTTTGTTTTGTTGTCTTTTTGTTTGATTGTTTTTTTTCCCCACAAGGATCTCTTGCATTTAAAATACACATATCTGTACATGAATCAAATTAGTCAGCTGATACCTCCTATCATGCAGGCTGTAGAGTGGACCAAGTCCTGCACTTTCCCACCACTGCTTATACAGACATGAACAACTCTGACCCTTGCAGGAACAAAACATGTCCATATATGCAAGTTTCATTTCTCACTCAATACACCCTCCCACCCCCATTCCCATTATCTTCATTGCTAAGAATAGTAATAAATAATTTCGCAGTGATAAATTCTATGTGTGACAAATGCTAATGTCACCTAACAGAGTGCTAGGAAGTACTCAGAAACTATGGTGACGGTGGCATAATAATGTGAACAGAACGGCATACAAACTCAATTTACAGGGTTTTTTTCCTCCCTCAAAATCTGTAAATCCAAATTTAAGAGACTGAATATGAATTTTAATTTTTTTTTTTCTTGTTGCAATCTGACAAGTCTTTATATATTTTGATTACAACCCATTCTTTTTGTCTTGGAAGAAAAGCAGAATTTCTGAAATTACAAAATAATCACTTCTTTCTTAATGATATTACTTGACATTTATACTGTCACTGATCTGAAATGGTTACAACTCAGGAAGCCCTAAGTCCAGCTGAGTACTTGATCAGAAGATACTCATGTATGTGAACCCGTTGACTCGTCCTGTCTGATAACTGGCCCCTGTACCTTTATACAAAGTAAGAGAAGCATTTGATTCAGAAATCAAAACCAAGTAACAATTTGAGAACGTGTTTTACAGTTCCTCTGGATGTGAGAAGGATCATGAAGATGGTGGGTAAAAACAGCCAGAAAAATTATAATCTCCCATCTAGTGGCCTGAATGAAATTATTTTAAATCCAATTACGAAATAGATCTTCTTTCCCTCTCTCTCTTCCCCCTCACCCCCACCCCCCCATAGTCTAGGATTAGGTCATTTTCTTCATTAAATTTTGGGGCTCTGGATGAGATGTTGTTGTAGTTAGGTACAAAAATTTTGTAAAGGTAATCAAAGGATAAATTTTAAGGCTGGAGTGGAAAAAGCGGGTAGGAAAGGTGAAGCAGAAGAGGACATTCCTCTGGTTTGACTGCACGTGTTGAGAACTTGCTGACAATCTAGAGAACATGACCTGGGCCAAAAAGACTTGTATCAGTAAACGTATTGGTCTGAACAATAGCCACAATATGCTTGGGGAAGTTAGGATATAAATTAGTCCAGGAACACATGACTTAGGATACGTGTATATTACATGGTTAACCATGGACTCATTTATGGGTTATAGCTTGGTCAGCCTTATTATGCACACCAAAAAGTAATAGCTGGGAGTGTAGATTACAAGCCACGCTTTGCAGCAGTTCATACTGTGACTCTCTTTATACAGCATATAAGATCAAAAACAAGAGGGAGCTCAGAGCTCAATGCTTTGTGTACTGTTTCCACTGGAGATCAGAGAAGTTTGCCCGCTGCACATAGTGCAGATTTAGGAAAGAAGTTCATAGCTCTCGAAACAAGCACTGTGGGATATGACCTCAGTCCCAACCAGATCAGTGTATAGTCTCTCTCTAAACAGAGATTTGGAAGTGATTGTCATCTTGGGGATCTACGCTCACTCATGTACACTGAAATTATCTGCTGGTGGTATGCCTTAGGACTGCTAACTTTTAGGAGGTTTATGTCAGTGGTGAATACTGTATCAGGTCAACAATGCAGTAAATCAGGATGAGCTTCACGTCAAGGCGAGACCAGGGAGTGTACCCCTTCCCATCACTTATGCTCTGACTTTTCTGGGGAGGAAATTGAACGAATGAGCCAGACCAGGCTCTGGCTAGATGCTAGATGTGGGTAAATCAGTGCACCTGGCTGTACAGGGCAAATTGGGTGATCTCGCTTTGGTGTTCAGAATCAAATTTGATGACTCACGTGGGTTGCTTTTTATAGACATAGCTTTAGACGAACAATTCTGAGTCTCATCTGACACCTCCAGCAGCAGGAGCTGTATAAAAACCCAGCTGCATGGCTATACTGAATAATAAACACCAGCAACTGTCTGGTTACTAGTAGTCCCAGTGATATCTTATGTTCTCTAGAATGCTTTTTTTAAAAAAAAACTAAGAAGGATTGCTTATTTGTATGTATTTATTTCAGTGGATAACTTCTAGAGTTGGCAATGGACAGCTTTATAAAGTGATCATCTGTGCATAAGGAAGGTGACAAATTCAGTAAATAAGCAGTGGCAGCTGTGGTGACAATCTCTGCTAGAAAGCTTTGTGTACTACTTTCAGTTAATATATGATTAAAAGGAACGTATCTATCTATACATATATGTATAAATATAAATATATTACCCACGCGCATCAGTTCATAAGGAGCCTCTCCTCTTGCCCTGAAGATGAATTGCAATAGGGAAAAATAGGCAATTTGTCCGGGACAGGTGTAGTGTTGACATTCTATGCCTGCACATTGCTTTGCTTTGCTTTTGGTGTAGGCCCCACTTTAAAATATACTGCATGGGTTTCTTCATAATTATTATTTTTGCAAAGACCCAAATCAGTGCAAGGAAAAGAAAAGTCCAGATTAGGTGGCAGGATGCCAAAGACAAAGCTTGTGGCCTTGCAAATTCAAATAGGTTTCCCTTGATCTCTGAGATCTCCATGAGGACTCATCACAGCTCTGATGCCTGCAAAACAGTGACTTTTAGCTACCAAATTATGCCTCCTTTCCTGTTCACAAAAGTAACCAAACCGTTTTTCAAGAAAAGTGAAGCAGAAATCTCCCATAAGGAATCACACAGCAGAATACTAATTGATTTAAACAAAGCTGGAATGGGTCTGTTACAGCCCCCTTCATTGGGATATGACATACATCTGAATCTCTTTTTTATGTTCTTGTGTTGGATTTTATTTCTCTTCTGCTCTAGCCATCAATTTAATGAGTGTTGACCCTGTCAATACCAATTTCCTCTTCTCAGGCCACCATGTTCAGAGTTCGGTGGGCATTCAATAGAGATTTACTGTTGACTGGGTAATTTGAGTTCATGTGTGTGGTGAAAAATTAGTGAGGAAAATTACCCAGAAAAGTGGATGCCATGACAATACATGTCACCATGGTGTGACCAGCTCTGCTGACATAGGTTTCAAAAGCTCTCCCCCTGTGAAAATGGGGCCTGTTTGCAAATTAATTAGTTTCTGGCAGCAGCTTGATTGTTGACCCAAAGTTTGTAGAGTGGAAAAACAATCAGATTAGTGTGTTCAATATAAAGGCCCAGTGCAGCACTCAAGTGCAGTTTGCCAAACTTTTGAAGCCGTGAATAGAGTGAAACAAATTCTTTTTTGAGAAGCCAAGGCAAAGGTTAAGTGTGATGTGACTAGAGCACGCTGGCTGCAGGGCGACAGGGGGAGAAATAGAGGTTTCAGCCACAGAAAAATAGAGAGTGCTGAGTGAGTTCCATTGAGTTTAATGAAATTCACAGCTTCAGACGCAAAAGTGTTTGGCAATGTTTTAGTCTGTGTTAAAGGGAGAAATAAGATGGCTTTGTTTTAAGAAGTTTTCTTTGTGCAGTCACGTGGGATAGCAGGGACTGAGCCTCTAAAGGGCATTAGAGGCACTTCCTGAGCCTCCACACTGTTTCTAAGCACCTGCAGGCTTTGAGGTTTGTAGCAGTTCCTCCCTCTCCCTGCCACACACTAAGTCCCTTTATCTCTAATGATTCAGTCCAAGCCTCCCATTCATCACCTCCAACATCTGGACAGGTTTCTTTTTTTAGATAGTGCTGGTGCCACAACTTGTGGACAAATGTGTTAGAAATCAACCCTTCCAAATAGATAGACTAGCGAAAACTTGTTATTCGGGTACTGAGACAAAAGTTAGATACTAAAAAATACCACAGGCCAGATCTTTAGCTGATAATAAATGAGAATATCCCTAATGCAGCCAAGAAAGATCTGCTGATTTCTACTCACTGCAGTGATGAGCTTGTTTCATTAATCTGCTTTGTATCTTCAATGACTGTTTTTTAAACAAGTTTGCCCTTCAACATCCTTTTATGGCATTCACTGTTATTTACTCCCTTAGATGATTTATGGATTTTTTGTTATTTTCCCAGTATGAGAAACAGAAAGCAGGAAGATGCCAACAAATGTGAAGGAGACAATGTTCATGGGTCATTTATCTAGTCTTCTTTTGAGCCAATGTCTTGGACCTGTCAGCCTGGATCAGAATACCTGGCAGAAACAGGGGAAAGGGAGGGCAGGGCTGCTGAGCTGAAAAGGAAAGGGTCCACCAACCCATCAAGTAACTGAGATGCCCAGCATGCACAGCAGAGTTAATGATGTGAGGATGCAGCCCTCTAGTCTGTTCCTACCTCTTTTCCCCTATTCCATAAAATTAGAACTGTTAGTTTGCAACCTATGCAAACTTTGTGATTTGTTCTTGGTAATGGGGCTGAACCTAACCCCCTTTACACTAACATTCCTGAACCATGAATTGCTTGTCCCAAAAGGCATTCAGTGTTGCTTGCAATTAACACAACTGATTGCTCAAAGCCGGCACCTGATGTGGCACGTAGCCAGCTGGAAACATAATTGGCTCCTTAGATGGAGAAATATCCACTTCAGAGTGGAGTTTGTGATGATGGAATTATTAGTTCAAAGTAAGCCAGGTATGTGAATGCCTGGTCTATACATTAAAATCTCAGCACTAGACAGCTGAATTAAATTGCAGACTCAAAGCCTCCCTTTCTCTCTGTCTCCATAACTTCCCCTTCTCTTTGTTCATGAAATCGTGTAAATTCCAGTCTGAATGCTTGTAAGGCTAAGTAATTGCTTTTGTTCTTTGGGTTATTTAATTACAAATCTCAGTAGATGACAGGTCCTCTGCACTAAAGGAAGACATCACATTTGCACAGTTACAGAATCCCAACACAAATGTGTGTGGCAAATCAGTGCCTGCAGATTTATTCATGCCCTCTGGGACCTGCACTGCCTTTTCAGCTTAGCATGCAATATGATTTAAATTACAGCTTGTGCAGAGCTGTGCCTTGGGATTACACTCCATGTTTCCAACTGTTTATAGTTCAGTGAGCTTTAACCTCTGTGATTCTGAAAATTAAATAATGTCACGGCTGATATCAAACTGATGGCTGGTACTAGATTGCTAAATACTGTCTTGTATTAAAAGCCTATTTCTGTGACAAAGTGGAAACACCAATGTATTTAAAACACTGATAACAGCTTCAGGTGGTTCAAGAGCATAATTCAAATGTCACATTAGCAACGAACTGCAAAGCTGATATTAAGCTCTGCTCTCAAGGATATATTCCAACTTCTGTATTTACCAATTGTGTCTGTTGTCTTTATGAGAGCAGGACTGGGTCTAATGAAATACTTTGTGATTGGGTAGACACAAAAAGCATGTAAGATCAAGAAATGTAGCTGGAGCATCTGTTGCAGTTAAATTTAGATTTGTTAATTCCTTGCAGATTTTATAGTTTCACTATTTCTGAAATACTGTGATATATCAAATCTTACATCTTGAAGACCTTTTTGTGCGGTAACTGTAGGACACCTGAATATTTCTGTAGCCTTTCATCAGAGGAGGAGAGAAAATGCCTCATTACAAAACTGTATATTTAGTATGGCATGTAATTTCCCAGCAGATTAGTTTTCATCCTTTGCAGGGTTTTAATTGATAACAAAAGCTTTTAGTGATTTTTCTTCATTTAGTTCTGCAAACCCATGGTTCCAGGATAGATACTGTTCCAATCCCACTTGAGCCACTTCATTGGGTTCGTCCCCAGGTTCCACCAGGCAACACCTCCAAAACAAACGGGTGAAGCAGATGTCACCACCAGCACCATTTAGCCTGTAGAGCCTGACTGATGACTGTGGTGTAAGGAAGAGGGAATAGGAAGAGGACAAATGGGAGCGACAAACGGATACTTATTTTTCACTTTTAAAGGTAGTATGATTGACTAAAGAACAGAGACAATAAACAAAGCAAATACCTTATTCACAGAATCACAGTTGTCAGATATGATGGACAGATCAGGAAAAAAAAAGTGACAAATGATTCTTCTTTTAATGCTCTGAAGTTTTGACAGTGCAATAGATCCTGAACTTCCCACTTTGCTGCATTGCCAAAGTACTTCTTTTTCCCCTTGATCTTTGGAGCACCGTATCTTACTTCTGTGTCTTCAATGCCTAGCTTTTAGGTTTCAAAGTGGTGTCAAAAGAATCCTATCCCTTACTATTCCATTTGATTCCATGGATTTATATCTACCTATCCTTGTTGAATAGCTGACTGTTAGATTTTATTTTCTAAAAAATGTTGCTTTTACTGTACAGTGCTTTTACACACCTAACAATAAAAAAAAAAAGGTAAACTTTGTAGTTACCTTTAAGATATGTCAAGGTATACAGATATGCACCAGCTAATTGCTGATACTCAGAAGCAGTGAATGTCTCAGACAACATGCTAGTGTACTGAGAAATGACTATATTATTGAAATGTGGTAACACTGCTTTTAAGAGTCTCAATCTCAAAAGCAGCAGTGTTGTCTGAAAGTTTCCATATCCAAAAGACTGTTGAGAGTAACCCACCAAAACTGAACTCGCAGTTGATACACCTTTTATAGCTTTTTCCCTCTGTTCTCAGATCCATATCACTGGTGGCTGTAGGCTGAATGTTTCATGCCTCAGGAAGGTGAGACATCCTGTAGTGTTATCAGGGAAAACTATCTCTTTCCAAGGCAAGGGTTAAACTGTAAATCTTTGAGACTATCATCTCCTGTACAAAGTCCACCAGAATTTGTTGTCCCTGAGCACTTACGGCTGCCACAAGCACACAAAGTAAATGAGGACAAAATAATTCCCTTTCTGATTTACCTTTTGAAGTCATAGGCTGGCCTGTATATTTTTTAGATTCCTGGTTTATGGAAAAGAGTTTTTTTAACCTATGTTTATATATATAAATTTCATTTCCTGTTGGTAGTTTGTTTGATTTCTGTTCAGGTAAGTGCAGCAAGATTTGTAGGAAGTTTTTGTTAGATAAATTGGTACAAGAAGAAACCAGATAACTTTTCAAGGACAGAGCTTTTTTTACAGAAGATCATTCAGAAAAAAAGTTATTTTAAAGACTGGATTGCATATTTTTCCCATTCACTCCACAGGTCTTGTGAAATAGTTGAAAGCATTCAGTAATACTACATTGTCTGTGAATATGGCCATATATCTGAGGATTGGTGTTTATTGATTCTTTTACTGCCGTTTGAGCAAAATTCAATACCCTTATAAACAATAAAAAGTGTTCCGCTGATGTCAGTGAGATTAATCATATTTCCTGAGCTCTATGATAACAATTGACACACTGTAAAATCTGACAGTCACGGGGCACAGCTCGCTTCACTTACCCACCCCTTCAGTCTCTGTTTCCTATTCTCCTGTTTCCCGAAAGGAAGTTCCACTACAGGCAGAAAAAGCTCCATGAGAGGGAAAGGTGCAAAACCTTCCCATGAGAGGTTTTACATGGACTAGTGAGTCATCAGCTTTTTTCACAAGATTGTGCAAATGGGTTGTCATTATTAATACTCCGTTCTGCTCCATATCTGACATACTTTCAGCTTGCCTTTTTTTTTTTTTTTTTGCCAGACCTGTCAGTAGAAAGCATTCTTAAAAAGAATGTTCCATGGTCTCCCATTTATTACATGAACTATATTTTTTAGTGCATTTCATTCTTTTATTACTTTTTAAATACTTTTGCTAAACTTTCTGCTAATTCTTCTCCCTGCTGTTTATGTTTCACAAGCTTGTGTGCTGCAAATTCCTCCCTCACGGCTTGTAAAAGATGCTAAAATTTTGAGTCTGATATAATGCTACTCTAAGAAGGTTTTATTTCTTTAAAGTCACAGTAAATAGATCAAATATTTCTGAAATGCTGTCAGTGAAAAAAAAAAAGGGAGGGTTTGATTGTGCAGAATAAAAGTACACACCAATTAAACAGAGTTTGAGGAGAACAACTTTCTGACAGAGCAGTGCAATAGCTAATGTTGCAAGACTTTTCTACCTGAAGCAATTACGTGGTTTTCATCACACCTGTGCTATCCAATACTTTCTCTGATATTTTTTTTTTACTTAATGAGCAGAACTAAGTTTCACATCATCAATAAACTAGTACTTTGTTTCAGTTGGGTACAAATCCTGTTAATACCTAATGTTGACTGAAGCTAAATTAAGCTGCGATCACATGTTATGCTCACATGACTACTGAATGAGGTTGTCATAACTGATGCTATCACACTGAATACCTCAGGTTGTGTTCAGGGGTTTTGCTTCCACTTACAGATGCCTTACCACATTTTATGTTGCTGTGCTACACTGACAGATCAGTTAAAACCAGTCACTCACCCAACCCTTTTTTGAGTCTTTGCTGCCATCCCTCATTAATCTTACTTTAATGGATTTCATGTCAAGTTGCTTTACACAAGCTGTAAAAGTTAATTATAACAACAAACCCTTTTTCATAGTTTGACAAAATGACCTCAGTTTCGTGGCCAAATCTAAAGGATGTAACAAAGAAATTAAATTGCAGGAGATTGGATAGGTTAGGAAATTGCTACAGGAGTGTTGTCTGCTGGATCACTTCTTGGGAACTAGCTCAGGCTGATGATAATTTCCTGATGAATGATCATCCCTCACCGAGAATTGAGATGATAGCAGAGTCCTGTCCAGTTTTCTGACATGACGTCTGCGAGGAGATTGTTTTTACAGCTACACAACCCCTTCCGCACACTTCAAATTGAACCTGGCAGTACAGAATTTGAAAGTTTTCTTCCTATTTTGAAAATAAATTATTTTTGACACAAAGGCCTTATGTGTTCACATTGTAGGCAGAAAATAGTAATATATGTATGGGCAAATAGTTCTGCTGGAGACAGGGTTGTACACTGCATGGAGCCGACAGAAAAATCTTAAGAGTTTAGATCTCAGGAGATATATGGAGGCCGAAGACATGTTTGTCAAGCCACTGATGTTCAGTTTGGGGTTTCATGCTTTTGCCAATCATGCTGCTGAAGGCTGTCCCACTTTCCCTTCAGTGAAAAGTGTTTGCCCTGTTGATCTCCAGCTATTGCTCGCATTGAGCCAGGGACTTGTCTCCTGCTACGGTGCTGTGTAAGGAGTTTGGCTGATGGTGTTGCTGCAGCATGCTGTCTCTGCCTTCAGGACACTTTCATGTCTTCTCTAATTTCCAAGTTGCAAAGAAGAAGAATATTCCACCAAGACATAATCACACATCTCTCAGAGTTCTGGAAGGCCCGAGAAAATCACATTAGTGGGGAGGAGCAGGTTTGGTCTCTGAGTTTTGGGTCATCTAGCATAAACTGCTCGGGCATCTCCAGGGACTTGTGCTCCACCTGTGAATCTTCAGAGCTTACAAAAGGCAGGCCCGTGGCGTGGCTTTCATTGCCAAAAGTGTGTAACCACACCACAAATCAGAAACATCTTTTGTCTTCAGTGCCTCCATGCTTAACTTCCTCCCCTAATACATCACTTTTTAACATAAAGACTGTGATATTTAGGTTTTGTCACTCATCCAGACCTCTAAAGAAGTAGGTTACACAGTCAGGGCACGGGCTTTCCAGTGTTTTTATTTCCAAGCATCAATGTCAAAAATTCAGATAAATGACCGAGAGAGGAATAAACAGGCTCTTAGCTGGAACTCTCCTTAGCTTTTTCTACAGAGAGATTAAGAAATACATAAAATTGAGGTTAAAGTGTTTCTAAATGGAGACAATATGCTACAAGCCTTACTTCCTGTGCCGAGAAGGACACTAGTTTTCTCAGTTGCCCAATTATTCACTCTGAGGGACAAGTAAATCAGTTTAAAATTAATTGTGTTGATAGGTATACAACACCTTAAAACATAGTCAGCAATGGAAAAGAGGTGTTAATTTTGGTTGTTATTCTGTAAAGAGATAATAATCACCTCTTTGAAATTAAATAGGGTGGGTAGATCATAAGCATTGTTTTGTGAGAAATCTAATTTACGTTGAGAATTAAGCTATAATTTTACTGAACTTTTGTATCCACTTTTCTTCACCATATAATTAGTCGTTGCAGGGAATCAAAACTATTGTTGTCTCTTTAGAACAAAGGCTTCAGAAACTGATAATTGCATCAGAGATCAACATTTTCTTCCTTCTCCTTCCTGCCTGAGCTAAAAGGTTACTCCCAAGAAATATTCATACCGAATTATGCCTCTGAGGCAGCGGAGGAGACGGAGGTCTCAGAGGTCTCAGGGTAGTGGCACTGCCTGGAGATGGAAGCCTTGGCCACCGCTCAGAGGCTCATTTACACGACTTTAGAGGTGTTAAGTCCTGCAAATTAAGGTTGTGTTCCCCTTAAG
>Ga0181612_142421_pt1 | contig 16305 bp, 14 predicted proteins | sample HoacroProtozoa21_FD_119630 | JGI IMG/M metagenome (GOLD analysis project Ga0181612, IMG submission 119630) | Hoatzin crop microbial communities from Cojedes, Venezuel. Combined Assembly of Gp0051906, Gp0051904, Gp0051908
CAGGTTTTTTTCAGTAAGCACATCACCATTTATTTACCCTAAGAGAAAGTTTAGAGCAAGGTTGGTTGTTTTTTTCTCCTAAGCAACAGTAATGTTTTCTCTGTGTACTTTAATCTCAGCCCTAGCTTTGTCAATATTTGGTCTTATCTTAAAGAACTCCAAAGCGGGTTCAAAAGAAAGCAAAATCTCCCTCCAGAAAGTAAATATCAATTATTTAATTGCCTCAGTCAGAAAGCACTCTTTGGACAAGTTCAGAATAGAAATGGCAAGAACGCCTGGTTCTCCAGACAGACCCGTGTTGTGGTTCAAACCCATCACCCCCTTCCCCTCAGTGGCTATTGATACAGAACAAACGTGGCTTTCTGGCACTTGGCTGCTCCGTGAGCTCACCAGGCAGAGCAAAGTGTGGCAGAGCATCACCCACTGTGCAGCCCCTGGAGGTCAAATCTTGGCCACACGAAAACCTGTGTTTCTTTTTACTACTGGCTACAAGAACAAATTGTCACCTCTACCTTTATAGAGTCTGAAAACACAATTCAAACCGTCCTTGTTTGTGACTGTGTGCTGGAAACATGTTAGGAATAAATTGCAGAGTGGGAGGCAAGCTGTTAGAATTGATGGATGATTTTAGAACGAGAACTACTGGGTGTAAATTGACAGTGAACATATTTTGGCTGGGATCTGAAATGATATGATTCTGACCATCAAAACAAAGATGTTCTGGTACAATAGATTTACATTAGATATAAGGAAGAAATTCTTTACTCTGAGGGCGGTGAGGCACTGGCCCAGTTGCCCAGAGGAGCTGTGGCTGCCCTCTCCCTGGAACTGAAGTTCAAGCCCAGGTTGGATGGTGCTTTGAGCAGCCTGGGCTGGTGGAAGAGGTCCCTGCCCATGGCAGGGGGTTTGAACTACAGTATCTTTAAGGTCCCTTCCAACCCAAACCATTCTGTGATTCCATGAAAACCAAAACAAAAAACCACAATATTTGAGCATGAGCAGTGGCTGACAATCTACCTTTTTTTAAAATTAAAAAATAATTGAATGGGTTGCATTTTAAGATAACCTGTCATTCATTGTGATAGTTTCATGGTGATAGAGTACCTATTAAAAGTGCAATATCCATTTACGCGCATTGCACATTTCTGCTGTATATCACATGGATATTATTATGCATGTGCTAATCAGCCTTTAGTCTGTTAACTCTCCCAAAACTTCGAATAGGCAGTATAGCAGCAAGGGGAGATACAGAAATAACTACCACAGGCAAGTCACATCAAATACACATTTATACTTAGCTCACAAAAGTACTTGTATGGAAATATCCCTGAAAAATCAGAAGGTTCATGAGCACGTCATGTCACTGGGGACTTCTCATACAACGCCGTTCCCCTCTTGTTAACCCCCTCTTCTCTTTAAAGCAAATTACTGGGCTATGCAGGGAATAACAGAACACTGTGTGTGTGAAAGCAGACACTATACTAGATTCTTTAAAAAAAATTAGTCAAAAATTCATGGAGTTTAATACACTGTACCATTGGTAATTTTAATTCTTGCAAAACACTTCCAACTGCACTTTAGAAGTGGATGCTCCGAGCATCAGTGTCAGCCTGGTTTTCCAGAGTGCATACTTAGAAGTAAATTTACCAAGCAGCGGCAGACAAATTTTCTGTAATTTCTGGAATTTCCTTACAAAGCTATGATGGTCATCGCCAGAGCCAGGTTCTCCCAGATGACTTCCGCAGAAGGAATAGGAATGGAAAAAGAGAGTAAACAATAATGTGACTGTAGGATCCATGCAGGGTTGAACCCTGAATTTCAATCATGTCAATAGGAATGAATCGTGGGGACTAGCAGCTAATTCACACACACAAAAACCACGATAAATTTGGTAATAGCTCCCTGAAGCAGAAGGCTATAAAGGATTTATAAACTCCTTTGTGTAGTCGTAGCACTAAAGAATCAGACTGGGTCAAAGGAGCCTATGTGTTAATACCTCACACTTTTATAATCCCCCTTCCCATCCTTTTTATATCAGTAATATTCAAAATGTTAATTTTGTGAATATTCCCTCTCTGAGCTTTCTGTTTTGGCGTTATATTGCTTACCATGTGCTACAGTTTAAATGCTCCAATTAGAAGACACATTCAGTTACCTGTCAGTAAGGCTCTACAGATATTAGAACACTATGTAATTACTCTAAGTTTATAGAATTTAAGAGAGCAGATCATTTAATATAACCTCTCAGTAATGCTGTGTAGCAGAATGAGTCTTTTGAGAATGGTTTCACTTAATTAAATAAAATCTATGTTTTTGAATCTACCTCTATAGTATCTGAAGAAGTTTCTGCCAAGCACTGTTGGACTCGTCAGTATTGAACCACGAAGGTCTCACCTCGCGTTGACCGTCATGGGTGAGCTGTGTTGTAAAGCTTATGCACTGCAGAGCTTTGAGACACTGGTTTTGCACTGGTGTCCACAGAGCAATACTCTGCAATGTGTCTGCTTGTTCAGTGGCGTCTCTTTCTGTGAAGTCTGAGGCGAGTCGAGAAGACGAAAACTGAAGGGTGAGAGGGATGAGTCAGGAAATGTTTTGCTTTTACTACAGTCCCCCCAGAGTGGAAACTTTGGAGGAATCCCTTCTCTAAGATAATATTGATTGTAATTTATTACGTAGTGTGTTGCAGCTACCTAAAGAGAAAAGAAAAGAATAAGTCCAGTGTTAGGCCATGGAGATCTGCCTGGTAAAAAAAAAAATAAAATCACAAGCTTACACAGTCGAAGTGTGTAAAAAATAGGGAGTGAATCACTGGCAATGGGAACTCTGTCAGAATTAGGAAATTAAGTTCATTAAAGGTGTGGTAACTTAATTTTCTATGCAAGCATGTAATGATGAGGGTTGGGCAGAAAAAAAACGTTCAGACATCCAGTTTAACACAAACCCACCCAAACTTGGCAAGGTGGAGCGTCCCCAGCTCAGCCCAGCCTCCTGCCTCCCTGTTTAGATTACATTTGCCCTAAATAGTCCAAATTAGCCCTGGACTGTGTACCCTCCTTGTCCCCTTCGTCAGCGCCCTCTTGAGTCGGCAGCATGAGAGCAGACGGGCTCGGTGGGCTGCCGTGAGGGGCAGCTCCCCAAAGCCCCCCCAGAGGAGCCCCCAGACAGCTCCCATGTCCGGGAGTGGGAGGAAAATGCATCCCAGATGGAGACATGGCCACACTCTCCCTCCCTGTGAGGCACATCCTGAAGCGCAGCCCCCTTCTCCCCTCCTGCTGCCACTTGGGAAGGAAGACGGATCTGTATTTCCATATCTTTTACCCATTTGTATTTCTGAATATTCGTGTTTGTGGTGTCAGTCATCCTCTGACCCTTCTCCAGCATCTGTGGGGCCATGGTGATTGCTTTTTCCCAGCTGGGTTCAGGCTTTTTTCTTCCTAATTTCTTCTGTAGACTAATAACACAAATGTGCTGGAATCATATAATCCTACTATTAAGCAGCACTGTTCCCTGCTCTTGTTTCTATAAGGCGTATTTATGCATAAGTGTGTGGCAGATGAACAAGTCTTCCCTCTGATTATTGAGAGAAAACACAGAGATGAAACCTCCTTTTTGTGCAGATTGACTCTTGATGTTCACTACCTCTTGACTGAAAACAAAGGCAGAAAACCAAAGCAACTTCTGCTTTGACCTCATCACATGGTCCTTTTTACAAATAAAACTTTACAACTAAATGGCTTCAAAATCACTGTCATTGCCTCTCTTATCCTTAAAATGCTTAAACTTAAGCAAACTTTATTTCCCAAACAAATCCTGAGTTTTTACTCCTTTATAGTCTTATTGAGGGTCGTATGGCTGCCTAGCCCAAACTGAGATCCTGGATCAATTTACCAAAGCCCATGAAGTCACTCTGGTTTATATCTATAGATCTAAAATGAGAATCCTGTCCATGTTCTTAATTCTCTATGTCAGGTTATTATTATAGCCGAAATTTCTGGTGGCCTATTAACATCATATAAAACTATAAAGATTTCCTGTTTCAGCAAGCAGCAGGTCCCACAGCAAAACTGAGCTGGATTATTTCAGGGAAAGTCAGTCAAAAACCCCAGTGAGAGGCATCGCTGAGACACTGAGATGCCCCAAAGGTTTCTGCTGCCCACGCGGAGGGTCCTCTCCCTCCATGACCACCCCAGCCATCCATGGCACGGTCCTACCTTCCTTCTGGTACTTGGGAATAAATGAGTTTAAGAAAGCACCTCCTGGGGTGAACAGTTGCTTTGTAGATGGCGTAGCAACACGTCGGACGAGATCCTGGGGGCTATAACAACGGGCTTATGGCTTCACTGGGGCTGTGTTGCTCTATACTGATATGAACGGTGAACAGGGACTGAAATTTTGCATTTCTTTCCGACCACTGATTGCGCATCTCCTGATGGATTCATAACGGGCTCCTACTAATGCTGGCCTCATTGCCTGTGCCTGAAGGCAGTGATTAATCTAGTTCCAATTAATGTTCGTTTCCACACCACCTAAATCAAATTCTGAGCTGTGGCCTCCTAAGTAGGAGACGAGTCCCAAGCGACCCGCCAGAAACCGCGGCTCCGTCCTCATCATCATCAGTCGATGGAGCTGCGGGGGGGGCACAAGGGGAGCTCCCGTCGCCGAGGCGAGCAGCGAGGCAGGTGACTTGTTATAACATGGATTTTCGACACCGCACATTTCACTGCGGATTTGCTGTGTTTTTATTCCACCTTCTGAAAGCTGTGAGAGTGAACATTATTAAAATTTGAAAAAAAAAAAAGGGCAAAAAGAAAACAGTGAAAAGCAACAAGGAAGGTTTCTGTCCAAAAAAAAGTCCGAAACTGGCTCCAATTGGACCTCAGTACGGAAATGCTGGAACTTGTACCCTCCAGTGGCAAAATAAAACAGGCTACCATTATTAGAAATTTTCTACAGCTAAAGATGTAACATCATAGCTAAATTCAGTCAGAGACAGGTCGAGCAACAAAAACCAGGAGCCAAGGCAGTCTAGTCTGGTCTGAAACTTGATTCAGGCACCAGATTATGAATAGATTTAACTAGTTTGCCAAATGAAAATGTAGATTTTGGCAGTGTTTGGACTCTTTTTATTTTTTTATTTTTTTGGTGTGCTATATGTGGAGTCCTATTGCACGCTGTGGGGATATGAGAAAAGAGCCTTTTTATATTATATAACTACTTGACGCGCATGTGTGTGTATATATAATAGAAAAAACACAATTAACCCCATAAATGCTAAAAAACCTGAAGGACCTCTGCCTGATGTCCCTTAGTAAGGATCATGCTTTTCCATGGAGGTCCTATGCAGTATGAGCTAAAACACCCCTTAAAGAGATAGGTGGGTATTTCAAAGTAAAAAAAGATTTTAAATGACCCGAGTGCTGCAGCCCACATATGTACAGCAAGAAAAACAAACAGGCCATCTCTGGAGGTATATTTTGATGACAGATGCCAGTTCTCTGTGGTCGGATTTCGCTCTGATTCCGTTCAGGTATGTGATCTAGGAAGTAGTAAAAAAGGTAGAAGTTTAAAAAAGAAAATACAATGAAGGTGGGGAGGAGGAGATTGTTGAAGGAAAAAGGAGCAGATGCCTGCTCTCTGTGCCTGCTCCTTGGCTCTGGGCTTTTCTGGAGTTTTTAATTAAGAAGGAAAATACACATCAGTCTGCGCATGTGTGTGTTTGCCAGATGTCACAGCTGTGTCTTAGCATAAATATCTCTATTACCATTTGAGCTCCAGAACTACTGTCACCAAGGCAAAGGCCACCAATTCTCGTTTGTACAGTGCACAGGGTTTTAGCAGTTTGAACTGAAGCATCTGTTCATTAATTAATTGTAGTGAAGATGTCATCAAACAGAGAATGGGGCTTTGAGAGTGGCGTAAATACATGTACATGAGAGAGACCATAACTGTCAAGCTGAGACTGTTAGAAGAACCAAGATTTTGTCCCTGCTTATATCTACTGTATTGCACAGTTATTTTGTAAGGTAATGCTAAGGATTTAATATGAAATTGTATTATACTTTTGGAATAACTTGGAATTAATCTCTTCAACCACTGCATGCATCCATAAATTCACTTATTGATTGTAATCTTTTAATTAATTAAGTCATTCTGCACACACTAAATCCCTAGAAATGTCATGAGCATGTCAGTACACTGCATTTTACCCTTCTTTACTGTGGAAGTGATGATTAACCAAGTCCTGTAAGAACTGCAGTGTCCGCTGGCATCTGTGCCAGCTCTGGGATTAGACTAAATGTAGCTTTATCACCATGGTGTCGTGCCTCTATTGGAACAGGTTTTGCCACGCAGGCTACTAGCATTACACGGTATTGTTTTTTTCTTGGGGAAGTGCCAGGTCAGGTCAACACAAGGTTACGTCTCATTGTACCTTTGGTGCTATCAGCATATTCAAATGATTCCAGCTGCTTCAAATAGTTTCATTCACAGTGAACCCAAATTATCCCCTTAAAAGTCCATCCAGAACATAAAGTGTTACTACATGCCCCGAAGTGCCGGGGCGATCCTCAGTACTTACCATCACCTCTCCTAATGCAAGTGCTTGGAGGGTTTGCAGCAGGGCCCCTCTCCGCAAAGCTGTCCTCAGGGCTGCTCAACTGGTAGAGGTCAGACTAAGCTGAAAGGAGACATTTCTCACCTCAACACCTATTTCTGGACTGTCAGTGTTTTCTCTTATATATTGTTATTAGAAACAAAAAAAAAAATGCCTGAAAGGATACTGTGGTTAGAAACTACCTTTCTCAGTGATACCCACGTCTGCAAAGGAGACACTCTGCAGTGCAAACAGCAGAGACAGCTCTCGCGGCAGCAGATTTCACACTGGGCTGAAGCATCACAGAGGAGAATCCACATGTTGGTTTTGATATTCATTAATCATCCAGCTAATTTGTTTTTACACAGGAGCGCTGACAGCAAACGAATGTTATTATAGCAACAGCGCACTGCATAATCCAGACTATTATGGTATTAGCATCGATGAAAACGGCTGCTCTGTGTTCGCTTATGCTCAATTCTGTATCCAACTGCAATTGTAAATATATCTATTTTTATTCACATCTGCTGAAAGAAATAAACCTACCATATGTGGCCAGAGAGATAAAAGGATTGCTGCTGTCTTTTTCTTCCTCCTCCCTCTGGTCCTTATCTTAGGAACATGAGTTGAAATCTGGTCCAGAATTTACTGACTGTTCAGAGATTTTTTTTATGAGGCAATGCCTTCTCTGGCTGATATTGAGAATATATATATTTTTATATATATGTACACACATGCACACATGTATTATTGTGCCTAAGGTTATTGCTCCAGTAAATCTCTTTCATATTTGTATACAGTATGCATAGGCAGTATTCACACAAGAGATAAAAAATAATCCCGTGGTAAAGGTTAACTTGGGATTTGAGACCTGTTTTTAATTCTTCCCTCTGCCACAGGCTTCCTTTTTAACACATATATACATATACATGCACCATGGAGAGGGCACATAGAGCATTGTCTACACTGTTCTTCAAATGCAGACCTGAACTCACACGAGAGTCTAAATCTGCATTCCTTTTGCACTTTATGGATAGGAGTCCACATTCAGCAATAGGTTTCAGTGAGCTGTGACCCACATGGGACAGGGAAGGATTTGGGCCACATGCTGCAGGACAAGAAGAACCCCATGCAGCAATTCCTTTCAGTCCAGACACATGCAAGCTATAATAAATCTTGATACTGCCCTCTGCTCCATCCCACAGGGAACTGCATGAGCAGACACTGCAAAGGAAAAAAGGTGAACCCATACGATGATCAACCCTCTCAGAGGATCTTTAGGAAAAGCTAATTAATTCATTTTCCCCCTGTCACTCTGCTCTTCTCCTGGATCCTTTATAAAGCTGATACAGGGTCACCTTTGGTGTCAAACTGCCTTGCCATCGCAGCGGAGTGGAGGGCAGGGACTAAAATCAGGTATACCTATAAAAATCCCAGTGTGTTATGGAGGCTTTCGTGTTCCCTCAGTCATCTTCTTTGGGTCAGGTGGTGGAGGAGGAACCTCTAATGACTGCAGACAAGGAGGCTCAGGAATTGTGTGGATTATCCAGGAGGGCTGTGTTAGCACTCTGTCAGTGCAGTTGCTCATATGCTGTCACACTGAATAATGGATTTGCTTATATTCAACATCACATGATTTTAAAGCATTTAAAGCTTAACTATAGCTGTAAGAATTCTTTTGAAACAGATGGGCACCTGGTCTTTCACAACATGGCAACTCCCCGCACTCCCTTATTTTAAGCAATGCACTCATAAAAATCAAGTGTGCCAATAAAGAGAGGAGAAGAGGGTTTTCAGGTGTTTAGTGGCTGCAAAATTATTAATACCAGTTTCAAATATGTGATTGTGTTGTGTTACTACCAATAGTGCAGTACAAAAAAAATCACAACAATAAAATGTCAAAAAATTGAAAGCCATTCATTGCGATAGTTTCAGGAGCCATGCACGTGGCCTTTATTATACTGAGATTTTAGCCATTTGGGTTTTTATAAATTCATAACAGAGTCCTGCTCTACATGGCTGCAGAATGTTTTTTATGAGAGTTCATTTTAGCCCCTCATCAAACACAGGCTAAGTACACTGCAAAATGGACCGAACCCCCAAATCCAGCTTCGGTCTGCTTTAAGAAAGACCTGAAGAGATATGAGAGATGAAATCATAAATACATTGACACCCAGTTCTACCTGGAAAATTTAACGGGCATGGAAAATGAATTGCTCCTTCTCGTATCTGTTTGTCTTCCATTATTTGTGGTCTCTCACACAGTAGGAAAGTTGTGGTTCCCCTGATTTGCTCACTCATTCTGTTATTAGAGGAGATCTTGCCCTGCACCACTGGGACCCATTTTTCTGTCCTCACTCTTCAGCCAGTGCGGGGATCCCCGTTCATCAAAACCATTTGTCAGAAAGTTAAAACATGTCTATGCTTCTTCCTTCCCATTTTCTGTTGTTCAAATACTGACAGCCAAAAATGTGTTCATATGCTTTATGCATGAGGAAAGGTGACTATTGATGCTAGCAAATGTGTGGTCATTTATTTTCTTGTCAAAAATCAGTCTCTGGAATCACTGATGCCTTGTGAAATTACAGTCCAATGTAACCAACTGGAGTATAATGTAACCAATTTCTTTACTTTCTAAGAAAATTGTTCTCCTGGAGGTTGAAACACAAAACCAAGAAATATATGAAGTTATTTTTGTCCCTAGTCAGGGGAAATTAATGAAATAGCACCTCCCATTCTGCTGACATTGGCCAAAATTGCCAAAGTCCTTCATAATATTGGGGTTCCCATTATGGGGAATACTGTAATCACAGGAGGGATTCAGAATATTATACTGGTGGGAATGTCCATGTAAGCACCAATGCAGCCGAGTGCTTAAGCTTACACTTAACCCTAAGCAAATAACCAGTTGGAGTCAATAGTTACAGCGTCGTGATAAAATATGTGCTTACATGCTGGATCAAATGATATAATGAAAAGTATGTGCACTGAAAGTCTGATTCGAAACATCAGAAACCATCAGTAAATGTCATCTGAAAAAAGACTTAATAGGTATACAGGACTAGGTACCCTTATTTAAAATGCAATATTTTGGTGACTTTTCTATAATTGGCTTAATTATTTTTAATAATTGTGACATTTTCAGCACATTTTTTTAAGTTTGCGGTATTTTCCCATTTAAACAGCAGTGCCTAAACCAAACAAACAGCAGCCATTCTTCCCTTTCCGCTCCAGTGTGAATATTCTTCTCAGTATCTTTGAACTATTTATCTGTGCTTTCAACTTCTTGACACTAGAATCATTGCGATATCAAACATTGTGTTGCCACCTCTGTGTGATGAATTTGTGAGGGAAATGACACAGGGAAGCCAAATATACACAGTGAAATAAGGAACCCCTGTAAGAAGAAAACATATTGTTCTTAGCTAAACATGCCATCATTCAGCATCTGTTTTGATAACAATCTTTGAAAATACAGATTTTTCTTCACACAAACATGTTAGTTTATTGCAGTTATCCCTGGTGTTTGGCATTCTTCAGTACTTTTAAACTGCTGGTTTTGCACTACATCAAAAACTCTATCCCAAATAATTTGTACATTAAACAATAATAGTTGTACATAGTAAGAAAATTTGCTTGAAAAGTTAAATAAGTGAACTGGATCTTTTTTTAAACTAAATATGTTTTTGGAAGCTGTAATTGACATTCAACCTCATTTGTGCTGAAAAAATATATTTAATTTACTGTGTAAGTGTATAATTATATGCCTTGACATAATTGGTGTGAAGATATTATTCTCTTCTCATATAAATAAGAGCTATTATATGAACTTTTATTTGGCCTTTAAAGATACAGTTTCCTCTAACTAATTCCAGTATAATTTTTTTTGCTTTAATCTCTATTTATAGAAAGAATACCTAATGAAGAGCTAGTTAAATAGTCATCAGAGAAGGACTAATTCCAGTCCAGTCTCCACTGGTGTTACCATGGGATAAATCCCACCCACTACAGTGGAGTGGCTCCTGACAGATGCTGCTGTGTGTGCAAGGATGGGGATGGGTGGGCAAGGTATGACCCAGCTGCTTCCCCCATCCCAGTTCTTGCAGTCCTGCAGAGCTGGTGGAGATCCCATGCAGGAGAAGGATTGGGTGTCGCAGAACACCCCCCTCTCCCCCTCTGTGTTTGCATCTCATTTGGTTTTCCCTCTGTCTCTGCACCCTTTTCGCAAAGAGAGCAGTGGTACCCAAAGACTGAGCCTTGTCTTGCTCCACAAGTCCCCAAACCAGCTCCTGGGGCTTAATAGGGTATAGAAAACCCCAAAACCATGGCAGGATCAAAGCCAGTGAAAAAGGGGAAGCTTGTCACTGCTCCTGAACTCAAAACTAAGAAAAAGAAAACCAAGCAAATTATTAAGGTGTTGTGTAACTCCTTCTCCTCTTCAGAGAAAAACCTTCATAAACATTTCCCTTCTAATCTTCCTGATACCAGGTGTAGCAAGTCGGCAGCAGAGAAATGAAACCTGAAACTCAGTCCATGAGCATTCAGTTAGGAGCAGACCTTGGCCAAGGACCCCTTCCCTTTCACAGCCCATCCTGGTGTGCTCTCCCCCTCTCCCCCATCCCTTCCCTTCCACCCATTGTGTGGCTTCCAAGATTCCTCATGGAAATAACCCCATGGCTTGTTTTCCATTGCAGGTTAATACCGGATTTAAGGCTGTTATTTTTTTTTTCCTGACATGTTGCCCATCACATTATGATTATTAGAGTTTTCTTTTGAAGAGTTACCTGAGGTGAAGTCTAATTGGACTTGAGGCTGCTGAGGAAGGATGCCAGGGCTCGGGAGCACTGCCAGCCGCTGATGTGGCTCACGCACAGACAGCAGCCACGGCAGTGGGCTTGATTTCACGCCATGATTTAAGATACAGTCTGTAAGGGTATACCGACAATAAAGCTTCAGTGCCTGTTAGAGAGCTGGAAGCAGGAACGGTGCCACTTCAATGCAGAGAGACTGATCAGCGTTTAATATAATATTTAATGGCAAAAGAGCTATATATCAAATGACAGAAAGCAACAAAGGAGAGGTTTAACGGCCGCTAACTCTAACCCTGTAAGAGTTTCCAGGCTCTCTCACTGGTTTTGGGAATCCAATAGTGGCTAACAGACACTGCAAAGCCTGTCCATTAATGATTTAAATGAAATTATTTCCTATATTCTGCCTTATTCTGCAAGGCATTGCAAACTGGATTCAGCACTTGAAATTGCACAAGGTCTGCCTCAGGGATTGTGGTACTAATCTCACCTCTGCGTTACTGCTCTCATTGACTTCCGCAGCATTGCTCACACAAGGGAGCGCTGCGCAGTGAATACACCAGTGAGAATTTCTTGGAAGGGCTTGAAAGTCTGGCTTGTCTTTTTCTGTCAATGTATTTAATAATAACGGAATGAAAAGTAGCAGCAGAACACTGAGTATGTCTGGTGACACTCCATTGGTTTCACCCCATCAATTGATATATATTTTCCCTTCAGTTTATACCAGCTTTCATCATCTGTTTCTAGCTCAGACCTGGCTGTGTTGATAATGAATAAAATGTCAGGTCCAGAGATATGGCTCTTCCCAGTAGATTCAATTGACTTTAAATGCTGCTAGAGAAATAACCTTATTTTCCTTCTTGTCTACCAAAGTACCTATTATGTACCATAAACACGTAAGGCGGGGAAAAGGACTTCAATGTCATCACAAGTCACTTTCTGGACTTCAAGAACTCTGCTAAGCAGGCGTTACCAGCAGTATTAGCAACATGCATTTTGTCCGTCTTGGCATTTCGGAGCACAAACACCAGCTAAAAGTCCGAGCCAATTTGTTTTCATGAGGTGTTTTAAATAGAACCATTTTATCAGCAACTAAATGGGATGACAGTGGGGCAAGGAGATGGTGGGCAAAAAAAGTTGAAAAAAATAAATCAGAACTTTGCAGAAAAGGAACAGAGAAGCAAAATAAAATGTTGAAACAAGTTTGATGTTCTCTCTCATGACTTTCTTTTCACTTATACAAGCTCTAGAGAGCATTTTGATGTGGTCTGTGGGATTGTTCCCTCAGAGATGATTAAAAACAACTCCCATCAGCCGTTAGGCTCTTTTGATATGATCATTTTTTTCCATCTAATTTTATCAGCCCAAATGATGACTTAACTGGGAACGAGTGCCAGTTGACCAGCTCTCTCCCAAAGCATTTTCCTAACCAAAGGTGGCAAAGGCTACCTTAATTAATTCTCAGTTTCCATTTATAAAAAAGTCCAGCAAGCACGTGCACATATGCACACACACAAACATACATGGGAAGGAGAAACGAAAACCTTTATTTACCATTTCTGTATAATCAGATGTTTTAGAGATTAAGAGAAAATAAGAAGGGGGAGAGGAGGAGGGGAAAGTCACTTGGGAGGGAAGAAAAAAAGAAAGCCACGTTTTCTATCTCTTCTTACTCTTTTTTGTTGGATTTTTTGTTTCTTTTCTTTTTTTTTCCCCTCCACTTTCCAGCCCCATGTTGTGACTTTGACAAATTATGATGCGTAGAGAAGATTTATGCCAGGTCTCGGAGCATTAGCACATTATCACGAGCAAAACAGAGCCCTCGGTCAATATCATTGGGGACCCATTGAGAAATTTTTTGAAAGTGATATATGGGCCAAGGTCTATCTCCGAAAGAGCTGCGGTGCTGTCCTGCTGGAAGAAGTCTGGTAAATGCCCAGAGAGAGCCAGGTGAAGACACTGAGCATTAGATGAGAAATGGGTAGTAAAAATCCATTCTGGAAAGGAAAGAGGAACCTCTCTGCTCTCAAGGGACCAGCGCGTTGAATGATTTAATGGCTACCTTTAGGAAATGCCTTTTGCTTTATTGCCCTCCTTCTGCCTTTTTCTTTCTTTTTTTTTTTTTTTAAGGAAAAGCAATACAATGTAGACTCTTCCCCTCATTTTCACGTCGGTATCCCGACTCAGCACTCCTGCAAGGCCACAGCTTGAGACCCGTCACCTTTGCAAAAGGCTCCCAGACTGCCTACAGATGGGCTTACTGATCAGGACAGTTGAAATTGACTAGTTGTTGGAACAAACAAACCAAAAAAACCCCAAATTTAATCTATATGTATTTGCTACAAATGCAAAAAGATTTCTGTGTTCGCTACAGAGGGTTTCCGCTTCTGTTAACTTCATTCTGAAGTCATTTCCCACCCAGCTCTAGAGCAGGGCTGTAGCTCCCAGGATTAAACTGCGAAGACTTTCCACAGAGGTGTCAGAAGTTGCATGGAAAACTGGTGGGATTTTCAGAGCTACCTGAGGCATCAGCCCAATAATCTTTATCCTGCTTCACTGCCAAAACTTCTTTAAAATGCTTCCCATTCCCCTGCACAAGAAACTATGCAGAACTTAATTTGCATATAAGCTGAGTTGCTGATGACACTTACTGTGCTTGAACCAAGTGTTGGATTTTTAAGTATTTCTCTAGAATTAAAATTTTCTTAAATATTGGGAAGGAGCGTTATCATTTCAATTATAAGATCTTACTCTCCAATTTGCTTTGAGATTCAAGAAAATTTGGAAGTCTGCATTTTTAGTTCTGGTTTGTCTGCAACTGAAATATCAAGACGTTATTTCATTTTCCAGATTTTTATTATCTTGGGCCTGAAATTTCAAGGAAGGATTAAGACTTCAGAACCATTTAGTTTCAAACAACAAATGTAGAAACAGTTTACAGTTTCAGAGGAATTTTAGACTGTTCTTTTAGGAAGTTGTGTGTCTTTGCTAGAGCTACATAAGCTTTAGAAACCACAATAGTATCACAGAAGTTACTGAGAAACTTTGGGGTACAGTATGCTGATGAGATTAATGCACATAAAAATTTTGTACAAGGTTAAGAAACTGTAGAAATCGTATATGTGGTCCCTAAAAATTGGATTGTTTAAACTTGTCTCATTAGAATCTCCAGTTTTTCCAGAGATGGCTAAATATTGGTAATTTGTGTGTCACAGTTGAAGAATTCAGTCATTTGTTTCTTATCTACAGTACTCGGAATGATCTGTGCCTCTTGGAATGCCACAAATTAACTAGAAATCTAAAATAAATAAGTAAATAAATAAACAACAAAATACTGGAATTAGCAGACAATATTTAAAGTTTGAAGGGGTAAAGTTAACACAAGTAGGTTCTTTATCACTCGGAAACATGCTGCACACCCATGTTTTGAATAAAAATGGCACTGAATGAAGAAAGACTCAGTCATTCTTGATTCATATACAAACTACAAAAGTTATACACATTGTGTAAACAATGAATAGAGAGAGCAAAGATTTCATTGCTCTTATGGAAGTTTTTAAGGGCGCACACAGATAAAAAAAACATTTTTGAGTAAATGACTTGTATCTTTTCAGCACGGTTTCAAGTACAGTGTGTCAAGATGATTGATGATATAAGCCTGTAGCAGCTTCATGACAAATTAGTGATTTTGACATATGTTTGATGCTCTAAGCATTTTTCACTTGAAAGCAAGATGACTTGTTTTTCAGGTGCTGCCTTTGCTCAGAAGTTAGAAATTGAGTCTGGGAATTCTGTTATCTGGGTGACAGCAGTATTTCTGGAAATATCATCAAAGCACCCAACAATCAGTGTTTTCCCAGTGCTACTGTCTTATTATGTCTAAAGAGATGCAACCTAAATGCAGGAGGAACGTCAGTACAAAAATGAGGGAATTGGATATTAGGTTCCGAAGGGATGACGGGATGACTATATATATAGTCTCACTTCCCCAGGCAAATGTCTGTGTTTCAGGAGACAGAGCCTTTTATTTACTTTTTTATTTGTTTTTGCAAATTGTTTGGTCCTGCCATTTTAGATCTTTGTGGATTTGTATATTAGGAGCATTCTACAAGTGATCAGAGTTGCCTCATCAGGCCAGGTCGGTTGTCTTCAAACACAAGACCAACAGAAAACATGGATCTTTGGTCAAAAAAAAAAAAGCCAACATGTTACAAACCTAATCTATAGGAAACACTAATAATCCTAATTTCACCAGCTGCCTTGGTGTAGGTGCCACTTCACCATCACAGGAGCAGGCCAGAGAACCGAACAAGACTTGCAAAGGCTAGATCCCCTCCTTTTTCAGCTTGGTATTGAGATAACCTTTGCTGATGAGTTACTGGCTTTGCATAAGCACATGTGGCAGAATCAAATCCAATATTTTATCATGGATAGGAAAAAAGAAGGAAGAAAAGGGCATTTTCCACAAATAATGCTGCTCAGTGTGGCCGCCAGTTCTACACCGAGATATCAGACCGTGCTTGCGCTCTTTCCTCCTTGGACAAAAACAAACCAGTGTTTTGAGAGAGCACCGTTGTAATTGTGGGCAGTCATATGGAGGGGAAAAATAATGTGGTTTGTCATCAATCTCTCGGTGTGGCACACAAGGGCTGACTTGTTGAAATTTTGTAGGCTGTATTTACAGAGAAAACATAGACCTGGTGCTGTGCAGGGCCCTATCAGTCCCCAGGTCTGGAAGAATCATATCGGAGAAAAAAGGAAGGCTTGAATCGTAACATTTCAGGATAATCTAATCCATAAGGGAACAAAAATTACTCTGCTCCTGTGAGCAAGATCAAAACCTGAAGAATTTAATTATTAGGGACTTATCTGTGAATATATACATAGAACAGTTTGAGGCAAGAG
>Ga0181612_112853_pt1 | contig 16304 bp, 10 predicted proteins | sample HoacroProtozoa21_FD_119630 | JGI IMG/M metagenome (GOLD analysis project Ga0181612, IMG submission 119630) | Hoatzin crop microbial communities from Cojedes, Venezuel. Combined Assembly of Gp0051906, Gp0051904, Gp0051908
GTTCTGGAATGGCAATCCCCCCACCCATGGCAACCCCCCCGGCCGCGCCGATGCCCGCCGTGCCCTGCAATGCTCCAGCCAGCACCACGCCGACAGCCATGCCTTCGGGCAGGTTGTGAATGGTTACGGCGAGGGCAAGCATCGTGGTGCGCGAAAGATGCGAGCGCGGTCCTTCGGGCGTGTCGTCGCCAAGGTGAAGGTGGGGCGTGATGTTATCGATGAGCAGGAGAAAGGCCATGCCGAGCATCAGCCCGACCACGGCCGGCACCACTCGCACCATGCCCTTGTCGGCGTTCATCTCCATGCTCGGAATGAGGAGCGACCACACTGAGGCAGCCACCATCACTCCCGACGCAAAGCCGAGCAACGTCTTCTGCAAGTGGCGGTTCATCTGCTCCTTCATCAGAAAGACAAAGGCGGCGCCGAGCATCGTTCCGAGAAACGGCACAAGGAGAGCTACAGGCAAGGCGGACTGCATTTTTTTTTTTACTTTTTACTTTATACTTTAATCTTTATTTCGCTCTCCGTCATCTCGTCAGCGAGAACTTCATTGCCACGCCGAAGTCTTGCGTCGTTGTGGGATAACTGCTTGAAGATAGGAGCGGAGTGTTGGTCTGCCGGTCGTAATAGGCCGAGAGAGTGAGAAGTTTCGATAGCGAGTAGTCGGCCATGAACGATATCTTCAGAGCCGAGTTTCCGCTGCTTGCCGACGATGTCATGGTGGCAATGTCGCGCGTAATGGCGGCCTGCTTGCGGAAGGAGAAGTCGAGGCGCAGGTTGAGGGCGCGGTTGTTCGAGCGCTGGTTGTTGTTCTGCGTGTTCTGCTTCTTGTTCTTGTCGTCGTTGGCTTTTCCCTTCGCCTTCTTCACCTTGCGATGCTTGGTGCCGCTGCCGAAGAGGTTGAAGTCGTTTATCTTGTAGCCCATGCCGATAACCCAGTCTTTCGAGAGAGCCTCGTTGATCTGCACACTCGTCATCGACAGCGACAGCACGCGCGTGGTGCGATACTCCAGTTTTGCTGTAAGATTGTTTTGCAGCGTTACGTCGAAACCGAGCAGCGGCGAGAAGGCCTCGTTGACGCTCACCGTCGAGACGTTGTACATAGAGCTGGGGATGGGCGCTGCCGATGTGGTGCTGGAAATGAAGCCCAGCCCGTTCATATACTCCATATAAGTGCTGTAGCTGCTGTAAGTGCCAACGGCATAGACGCTCTTGTAAGAGTGGTTGATGTTGACGCTCTTGAAGATGCTGCTGAACAGAGGCAGCTTGCCCAGTCCGCTGTAACGCACGCTCCAGTTTGGCAGCAGTCGGGTGAGCGCGGGGAAGATGGCGAGCCGTCCGTGCCCGCTGCCGGTGTAGGTAGAAAGGAATGCCGGAATCATGACGTCGGCTGAATACTTGTCCACTGTGCCTTTCGTGGGGTCGAAGGTGTGGCCTTCGTATTCGCCGGTGCCTGAGGGATAGACGGCTCCGGCATACTGCGCCTCCACTCGGTCGCGATAGCCGTCGAGACTGTTGCAGAAGTTTTCGAATGAAGCTGAATGATAGCCGTTGTTGGCGTCGCCGATGCCTTCGAAGGCACTCTTCAGCGACAGCGTTGTCATGGTGAACGTTCCGCTCTGAGTGGTGGGCATTCCGCTGTACATATATTGCACCTGCTTTGCCCGCGTGTCGGTGCGCGAGGCGTTCAGGTCGATTTTGAAGTCGGTGAAGGGTTCCAGCGTAACTTTCAGCTGGAGGTCTTGCGTGTGGTTGGTGGTGGCGGGCGTCGAGACGCTGTCGTTGTTCAGCAGCCATTTGTTTTCTGCCGCCTTGTTGATGAAGTTGTCGCCGGTCAGTCCGAAGGCGAAGCCCAGTCCTGGTGCCATCAATCCGCCGGTGCGCTGTCCGAACATGTCGCCGATGTTTGGCATGAAGCCTGGCAGCGTGGTCGAGAACTGGTCGCGGAAGGAGAAGCTCACGTTGCGCACCATCATCAGCACGCGTGCCACGTCGAGCGACGCTCTGTACCATTTCTGATTCTCAAGCGGTTCTTTGGCTCTCACGCTTATCTTCAGCTGCACGCTGTCCTTGTTTTTTATGAGAATCTTATTGTCGTCAACCACCTTGTATTTCAGGTTGTAGCGTTTGCCGTCCTTCGTCTTGGCACTGACAATCAGCCGTTTCGACTTCTTGCCGTGGCTCACGGTGAGCGTGGTGTCGGGGCGCAGCGTTACCTCCTGCTCAAAGGTGTTCTTGTTCTTCGGCAGTTCCTTTTCATCCTTGCTGTTCTTTTCGTCCTTGCCACTCTTCTTCTTGTCGTCTTTCTTGTCTTTGTCGCCCTTCTTGTCGTCTTTCTTGTCCATCACCTTGCTCAGGTTCTTCGCGTTTTTCTTCGTGCTGAGTTGCTGCTTCTTTTGTCCGCGCTCCTTAGCCCGCTTGTTAGCCTTTTCAAGGAACGGAACATGGTTGTAGAGCGTCTCCATGTTGAACGAGCCGTTCAGGTTGAAGTTTCGGTTGTTGGCGATGGTGTTTCCGAGATTGGTTCCGTCGTCGAGCGTCGTTCCGCGGTTCCATGTGTAGCGGGCGTTGTAGGTGGCATCGGCGTTCACCCAGTCGAAGATGGGCAGCACCGTGAGCGGGAATTTGTAGGAAGCCGTGAACTGCTGGTTGTAGTCAAGTGGCTTTCCGAAATGCTTCAGGCTGGTCTTCACCGAGTCTTTCCATGCGGCGTAGCGTTCAGGGTAGAGTTCTTTGTTCACCGGTGCGTAGGGTTCCTCTATCTCTGCGCGTGTGGCCGACTGGAATGTGGCGTGCAGATTCTTCGTCAGGTCCCAGCGTATGGAGAAGTCTCTGTTCCAAAGGAACTGCGAACTGAACGTGAGCGGCAGCTTCTGGTTTTCGGTGCTCTCAAGGTCGCGCTCCTGCAGCTCGTAGTAGATGCGCTGCAAGTCGGTGTTGAAGCTGACGTTCTGCGGCAGCCAGTTCAGTCCTAATGCTTTCGGGAAGTTTGCCCACTTGCTCTTGCTCGTCAGCTTCTTGAATGGTTCGAAGGCTTTATAGACGGGCGTCCAGCTGTAGTTGATCGCGCCTTTCCAGTTGTCCTCGCGCTCATAGATGGTGGTGGTTCCAGTGGTATAGTTGTGCGAGTGGGAATAGGAGAAGGCGAAGTTGGCGGGGTCGAAAGGCGTGGGGTGCCGCTTGTTTTTTATGCCCACCCTCGCGTTTGAGAGCGAGAAGTTGGTCTGCGTCTGCCTCGTGATGGCTATCGACTCTATGCTGTCGCGTTCCTGCTGCGAGCCGGCCGACTCAAGGGCGTCGTCGAGCAGCATGTCGGTGTCAAGCGGATTATACTTCGGCTTCGAGCGCGACTTCGTTACCGAATAGTAGAGCGGAGCCGTAACCTTTGCCTTGTCGGGGAAGAACTTTCCTAGCTCCACGTTAGTGGTGAACGAATAGGTGGAATAGTTGTCGGTGGAACGCTGGCTCACGCCTTGCTCCAGTCCGCCGAAGCCTTCGCTGGTGTGGCGACCGCTGAGATTCACCGTTCCAACGTCGCTCAGCTGCATGTTGAGGGCTCCCGAAGCGGCCCATCCGCCCTCGTTGTTGTATTCGAGAAGTCGGAGTTCGTTGACCCAAACCTCGCCCGACTTCTTGTCTGAAGCGAGGTTGCGCACTCCGATAATCATCGTCGTAACCTGTCCGAGCGTCGGGTTGCCTATCACGCTCATCTTGTTGCTCGGCCGGTCGGGGTCGTACTTCGTATATACCTTATTATATGAAGCGTCGCCGGCAGCCTTTGCCTTGTTGCGCTCTTTCTTCAGACTGGTGAGCAGCGAGAGGTTGATGTCGAGCATGTTTGCTTCAGGCCACACGGCGCGGCAGTCGGCAGACGAATAGCGGCTGTAGGTTCCGGCGGGAGTCAGCGAGAGCGGAATCTCATACTCGTAGTAGTTGTTCTTGTAGTCGGTTCCGATGCGTATGAAGGCCGCGAGCTGGCCGTCCTGCAGGTTGGTGACGTCGTTCTTGACAGCGTTGGCGTGGATAAACATCTGTATGCGCTTATACTGGCGCATGTCGAGCGTCATGTTCTTGTAAACGGCTTTCACCTCACCCGATGCAAGATTCTGCACCACCATGCTGAGAGCCTGCTCGTTGTTCTCGGTGAGCTGGGGCTGCGACGGGTCGACCACGCGGCTGATGCCCGGCGGAAGCACATAGTTGACCGGTTCCTTGTCGTTGTTCTCCTCAATGTTGATGGCACTGACGGCGAGCGTTCCCGTTTCGTCGCCGACGGTGTTGGAGAGCGACTGGGTGCTGATGCGCCATTCGGCCGACCTCACGAGGTCGAGACTTCCGAAGCGCAGCACGATGGGTTTCTCGAAGTTGGTGAGGAACATTCGCATGAAGCGTATGCTGGTGAAGTCCTGGATGTCCTTCGTGCCAGTGTCGTTAATCTTGTCCAAAGGAACGCGGAATTGATACCACGTAACCTTCTCGCTCTTGCCGTTGCGCAGTGTGGGCGATGTCTCGCGCTTGTCAACAATGAAGTTCTTGCCCACTTGAAGGTCTTCGGGGCGAATGCTCACCTTGTATTGAAAATACTTTTCATACTCGTTGAGCGTGTAGTCCTGGTTGATATCCTCCACGTCGGGGGTAATCTTGTAGCTGCTGTCGTAGCCGCCCTCCTGGTTTTCCGAGTCGGGCGAGTTGCCCTGCGGGTTGTTGATATACTTGTAGCGCTCCAGGATAGGCGCCTCTTGCTGGTCCCATGCCGACCCGCGGAAGTAGCGGTAGTCGTCGTTGGCGGGGTCGGCCCAGATGGTTTGGAAGACGTCGGGCGACACCTTTCCCTGCACCTGCGTCAGGAAGTCCTGATACGACTCGAAGGTTTGCTCCTCTGTATCGTTCAGTCCGTTGAGTCCCACGTCCTGCAGTGCTCTCGAACCGCTGGAGGTGGCGAAGGCGTAGGTCTGAGTGGCCTGCACCGGCACCTTTCCCCACTGCGTGGTGGTATAGCTGCTTGAGCCGTCCACCGGCATACCGCTCTCGTAGAATTTCTTTCCGTCGCGCAGCACATCCTCGCTCACCTCACCGAAGTTGAAGTAGAGGTCGCCGCCGTAGCTGCTGGCGTCTTCCTGCTGCGAGGTGTAGATGAACGGGTCGAGAAGCCAGAACTCCACATACTCCACGTTGGCGGCCTCGAAGTCGGTGGTGTTCAGTTTGCACATCATGCCTCCCCAACGGCGCTTTGGGTCGGGCAGCGAACCGTCGCTGTTCAGGTCGGGGTCGAAGTTGTATGGGCCGCGCTCGGTGGGATAGTAGGCAAGGTTGAGTATGGAGAGCGTCGATGTGGCTCCGCTGTAGCTCGACTGATCGCGGTTGGGATAGAGTTCGCGCACGTACACCTCGCGCACGTAGTGGTTGGAGAGTTGCTCCAAGTCGCTCTTTATGTGGCTCGGCGTGAGCGACGACGAGCGGCGGGGGAAGAGCGGGTCGATGGTGTACCAAGCCAAGCGCGCGCGGTCGTAGCCGCTTCTCAGCGTGGTCTTGTCGTTATAATTCGGAAACATGGTTGGCACGCTGGAGATTACCCACGAGGTGGGCGTGGCAACGCTGATCTTGGTGGTGGCGTTCTCAAAGTCGTCTATATAGGAAGCATTGTCCTGCGTGCCCTTTGCCTGTCCGGCAATGAGGTTGGCAAACTCGCCGGTGAACGATATCTGCGAGGGGGCGGTGCAGTGCAGCAGCGGAATTTTGTCGATTAGATTGGTCAGCCATTGGCTCTCTTTCTTCCAGCTCATGTTGAGACCCCAGATGGTATTGTTCAGCGGCTCTGAGCCCATCGTAACTTTCGAGGTGAGCGTCTGTTCCGAGAGGTGCTGGAACGTTCCGCCGATAAGGAAGTCTTTAGTGAAGTTGTATTCCCAGTTCACTCCGAACATCGTCTTGCGCGCTTGGGCGTAGTCGGTGTCGCTTTCGAGCGAGACGTTGATGCTCGTGCCGGCGTCGATGATGCTTTGGTTCAGAATGGTAACCTCGCCCGCCGAATAGTCCACCGAATAGTCGCTGCCCTCAGTCAGCGTAACGCCGCCCGCAGTAACCGTAACGGAACCTCGCGGCACGTTGTAGGCTCCCAGCGAGATGACGTTGGCACTGGTGCCCTTGTATTGTCCCACCAGTTCGTAGCGGTCCTTGTCGGTCTGCTGCTTTGCCACCGTCTTGGTGGAGTCGTAGAGGGCTTGGAAGGTGTAGCTGGCGGCCTTCTCCTCGCTCACTCCCTTTGCCGTCAGCTTGTTTTTCAGATAGCTGCCGAAAGGCTCGGCGGCAGGCAGAAACACGCGGCCGTTGATGACGGTGTATCCCGTAACGAAGTCGAAGTAGCCGTTGGAGTTGGGCTTGTTGTTGTTGTCCAAGCGGTCGCAGCCCAACAGTTTCAGCAGCGTGGTGTTTTTCGATTCTGCTTCGGGAATATACGTCAGATAGACGCCGGCGGTGTCGCTGCGGAACTTGATGTCGAGACGGAACTTCTCCTTCTCCACTGTCGAGGCGAGGTAGTAAACGTTTTTCATCATCAGGTCCCAGTTGCCCTGCGCCGGCGAGTTGCTCGTGTTCTTGAGCGACTTCACGAAGAGGGCGTCGCTGGTGTTGGTCCTGTCGGCGGCGAACTCACCCACTTGGTAGGTCCTTCCGCCGTATGTGTATTCGTATGCGACGGCCAGCACTTGGTCGGTCTGCAGCGTAGTCTTCAGGGTGATGAATCCGAGAGCGTTCACAGTATATTCGCTCGAAGAGAGCAGTCGCGCGCTTGCCAGCTTCTCATAGTCGGCGCCGCCCTTGAATCCACTGATGCCGTCGAGCGTGGTGGCGGCTTTGTCGATGTCGCGCGCGTCGGAATATTCGCTGCTCGTGAGAGTGGCATACTCATCGTTGGCGGCATTGGCCGGCAGCGTCTCGCTGTTGGGAGCCCAGTGCGGGTTGCTTATGTTGGAGCTTTCGCCGAGGTCGGTCAGAGCGATTATGTTGCGGCTGTTGCTCGTCGTTCCGGTCTTGTTGGTCACCCACACCTCCACGCGGTTGATGGTGATGCCGCCGGTTATGTTGGGCAGCGTTGACATGCCCTGGTCGTAGCGGTTGCGGAAGTAGTGGGCGAGGAAGAAGTGGCGGTTCTCCTCATAGTTTGCCACGTCGATGGTGTAGGAAGTGAGCTGTGTGCCACCTTTCGACGAGACGCTCTTCGAGTTGGAGTTTTTCTGCGAGAACACCGTCTGCAGCTTCAGCTTTCCAAACTGCATGTCGGTGCGCAGTCCGAAGAGCGACGTGGCTCCCTGCACGAGCGAGTTGTTGGAGGGGAACGACACGTTGCCCGCCTCCACGAGCTTGATTATCTCGTCTTCCTTGCCGTCGTATTTCAGTTTCAGGTTCTTCGTGTCGAAGTCGAATGTGGCGTCGGTGTTATAGTTCAGATTCATGTTCACCTTGTCGCCCACCTTTCCGTTCAGCGAGAGATTTATCTTCTCGTCGAAGTCCATCGACGTGGTGTTGCGGTTGCGGATGGGCAGCGAGGGGTTGTCTATCTTCTTGTTGGTCAGTCCGAGCTTCAGTTCGGCCGTTCCCTGAGTCTTGATGCGCACGCCGCCAGGACCGAATATCTTCTCAGCGGGGCCGAGGTCAAACTTCATGTCGGTGAACGAGAACTTCTCCTTTCCCTGAGTGGTTACTGCCGTGGCGTTCTTCTGGCGGAAAAAGTCGTGCATGGCGCGCCTCTCCTGCCACTTGTGATACTCCTCCGGCGTCATCACCACAGGCGTGTTGAGATAGGTGTCGCCAATCTTGGAACCTATATAGTAGAGGTTCAGCGAATCGTTGTATTCAGGCTCTTGCTTGATGTTGTCGGGCATACGGAGGTCGATGCCCGCAGAGTCGAGGTCGCTCACGTAGAGCGGGGCCGTGCGCTTGATCTTCCATCGGGGATGGAGCAGAGAGTCGGGTATAGTCTCGTCTTCGACGTCAAGTCTTCCAGGCTGGGCCTTCGGGGCCGGGCCTTTCTTCTTCTTGTCGTCGTCATCTCCCACTGTGCCTGCAATGGCGTGCAGGCTCAGCAGCAGCACAACTATCCAAACAGTTCTCTTCACTCTCACTTTATCTGCTTCAGCGCCAGCTTCACCACCTGCTCCACAGGCAGGTCGGGCTGCTCCTTCAGCAGGGCCAGCACCACCTTCTGAGTGGGGGCAGGCGAAAAGCCCAACATCGTAAGGGCAGCTACGGCCTCGTCTTTCACAGCCGAATTGACGGGAGCGTCGATGCTGCCGCCCGCCGGAATCTCGCTCTGCAATCCCAGATGCACAATCTTGTCGCGCAGGTCAACAATAATGCGCTGCGCCGTCTTTAGTCCGATGCCCTTGATGCCCTTCAACATCTTCTCGTTGCCCGTCGAAATATGGTTGCACAATTCGCCAGGAGACATCGACGAGAGAATGACGCGGGCAGTGCCGGCTCCAACGCCCGACACCGAGATGAGCAACAGGAAAAGCTCGCGCTCCTGCTTAGTGGCAAAACCGTAGAGCACGTATGCATCCTCGCGGATAGACTCGTAAACAAACACTTTCACCTCACGCTTGCCCTGCAATGCGTCGTAGGTGTTAAGCGAAATGTTCAGACCATATCCCACTCCTGCCGCCTCAACAACAGCCAAAGCCGGAGTCAGTTCCGACAATTCGCCACGCACATATTCTATCACTTCTTACTCTTTTTTACTTTAAATTTCAAACCTTGAACATTAAACTTTAAAACGCTCTTTCACTACTTTTATTGCATATAAAAGCGAAAAATCCCGAATGTGGGTAGATTTTTCAGTAAACGAGGTATTGCCGCTTTGAAGAAAAAACACTACCTTTGCACCCAGAATTGAATATTGGAACAAACAAGAGATAAAACGTAAACAACAATGCTGAAAGTAATAAAGGATCAAGAGTTCGGCGGCGAAAGGCCACTCTACTGCGCACACGACGTGCAGCTCGAAAACGTAACCATCCACACCGGCGAGTCGTCGCTGAAAGAGACGCGCAACATCATCGCCGACAACTGCCGCTTCGAAGGGAAATATCCATTCTGGGAGGCACGAGGGTTCACCATCAGAAACTGCGTGCTGGAAGAGGGCGCCCGCTCCGGAATATGGTACAGCCGAAACATGCTGATGGAAGACACCATCATACACGCGCCGAAAACATTCCGCGACATGCAGGAGGCCACGCTGCGGCGAGTGGTGATAGACAACGGGCAGGAGACATGCTGGAACGTCAGCGACTTCACGCTCGAAGAGTGCCGTATAAGCAATGCCGACTACCTCTTCGTGTTCTCGAAAAACATAAAAATCAGAAACTACCACCAAGACGGCAACTACTCGTTCCAGCACGCCCGAAACGTAGAGATAAGAAACGCCGTGCTCAATTCGAAAGACGCCCTGTGGGACTCCGACGACGTAACCGTCATCGACTCTGAAATCAACGGAGAATACCTCGCATGGTACTCGCGCAACCTGCGCCTCATACGCTGCCACATCACCGGAACACAGCCGCTCTGCTACTGCGACAACCTCACGCTCGAAGACTGCACATTCGGCGACGACGCCGACCTGGCCTTCGAATACTCATCGGTGGAGGCAACAATACGCGGAAACGTGGTGAGCGTGAAAAACCCACGCTCCGGGCACATCACCGCCGACACCATCGGAGAAATAATCATCGACGGCAACATAAAGCAGCCCGCCGACTGCGTCATAACCCAAAGGCAGGCATAGCCCAACGGCATCAAGCCACCCCTGCCCCACCAACAAATCCCGCCTTGCCAACGCTGCAAAGCGGGATTTTTCGGACTATATGACAAAATTGCGCTTTTTTTTTTTTTTAGTGCGATCTCTTTATATGACAATTTGCGCCTAGATGTCTTTAATCTCATCGGGCGAAAGCCCCGTTATTTTTGCTATGATGTCAATCGATATTCCTTCGGCCTTCATTTTTTTTGCGGCTTCGGACAAACCTTCGACACGTCCTTCAGCACGCCCCTGAGCCATTCCTTCAGCACGTCCTTCGGCACGGCCCTGAGCCATTCCTTCAGCACGTCCTTCAGCACGTCCTTCGGCCAATCCTTCGAGTTTGGCGGTGTCGAGCACGTCGTTCTGAACCATTATGGCATCTATATGACGGTCGTAGGCCTGCCGTTCCTGTTTGTTCATTTGCAGGTACTGCAGGCGTTGTTTGGCCTCGCTTAGTCCAGGCGTCGTGGTTTCGTCGTTGATTCGTCCATTCTTCAAGTAGTCTATCCACTCTTCCAAAGGCGTGGTTGCCACTTTGTTGAACTCGTTGACGCGGATGATGTAGTATTCAGGAAATATTTCGTCGGGCGTGCGCATTCTGATTACGCTGTTCTCTCGGTCGCTCACTTTCAGAGTGTCGCCGGAATGAATGCCGACAAACTGCGTTGTTCCGTGATAGACGTAGTCGCTGCCTTTGCCGAGATCGAAATAGATGATATTGATGGAGTACACCTTCTTCACTTTGTCGTATTTATCGCCCAGCGAGATGTGCTCTGTAATTGCTTTCGACACGCCATAAAGGATGCGTTGAAGATAATAGAGCTCGCGCGTCTGCTGGATTTCCACGATTATGATTTCGTCTTTGCTGTTGCGCGCCTTGATGTCAACGCGGTTGAACTTGTCGTCGATCTCGTTCTGGTTGCTCTCGCTCTCCAGCAGTTCGATGATGTGGACGGGCTCGTCGAGCAGCACTGTGATTAGTCCCTCAAGCACTGCGAAATTGGCCTTGTCGCGAAGCATTCGCTTGGCGGCCCAGTCGAAACGGATGTATTTGTTGCTGTCGTTCATAACCTGTTATTTTGCGCAAAGATACTTATTTTTCTTCATTCGGCATCGTTTTTGTGCAAAAAAATTGTTATACGTTAATCAGCAGCCATGCCATATAGGCGGCGAAGGTGGCTACGAGCAGCGCGCCTTCCCATCGCTCGATGGTGTAGCGGGTGCGCGAGAATAGCCAGAGCATCAGCATACTGAGCAGCATTACGCCGAGGTCGATTGGCGTGATGCCTTGCATCTGCATGGGGCAAATCAAGCCGGTGATGCCGAGTATCATCAATATGTTGAAGACATTGCTGCCCAGTACGTTGCCGATGGCGATGCCGCTGTTGCCTTTGCGTGCTGCCACTACGCTGGTGGCCAGTTCGGGCAACGATGTTCCGCCGGCAACGATGGTGAGGCCTATAACGGCTTCGCTCACGCCGAGTGCGGTGGCAATGGTGGTGGCTCCGCCTACGAACAACTTGCTTCCGATGACGAGTCCTGCTAGTCCGACAACGATTAACAGCAGCGATTTCCATATTGGCTGAGGCGCCTCTTCGGCTTCGTCTGCGCTGGTGTCTTGCTGGCCTTTGCTTTGTCTGAGGGTGAACCATGTGAAGATGATGAATCCTGCGAACAATATGGCTGCGTCGATGCGGGTGATGTTGCTGTCGAGGCACAGCACGATGAGCAGCAGCGACGCGGCTATGCCGAAGGGAATGTCCTTCTTGACGGTTGACTTCAGGATGTCCATAGGGCAAACCATTGCGCAGATGCCGACAATGAGCAGGGCGTTGAAGATGTTGCTTCCTACGACATTGCCCACAGCAAGGTCGGGAGTGTGGTTGATGGCCGACATGAACGACACGAAGAATTCCGGCATTGAAGTGCCTGCGGCTACGATGGTGAGTCCGATTACGATTTCTGGCATACCAAGCCGTCGGGCAAGCGTGGTTGCGCCGGCGGTCAGCCAGTCGGCTCCCTTTATTACAATTACTATGCCTATTACGATTTCGAGGATTACGATAATTGCCTGCATATCTTGTTGTGTTATTTTAGTAGGAGAACGTGTAGGTGGTGGTTTTGCCGTTGTTGTCTATCGTAAGTGTATTTATGCTCTTGTTGCTGTTGAGTTCTGCGCTCATGGTGATGTTGCCCTTGTTGGAGCTGGCGGTGGCGATGCGCTTGCTGAAGCGTGCGAGGCGCATGAAACCGAGCAGGGCGTAGGGATTGCATTGTCCTACTCCATACAAGAGTTGGTTGGCGTCGATGTTTGTAGTGCCGTTGTCATCGTCGCTGTATGTAATACGGTAAGTGGTCGATGCCGTATTTCCGTCGGGCGTATACTTGTCGAAGATGATGGTGTCGGCCAGAATCAGGTTGTCTGGCTCGAATTTGCTGTCTTTTCTTACATACAACTGCTGCCGGTTGTATATTGGGCCGCACTCGTCGAAGAAGGCGAAGGCCTCTTCGAAGTTTACATAATTGTTGTTGGCGCCAACCATCCGCTGATAGGCCGACATGGCCTGCACGGTAGTGGTGGTCGATTGTCCCCTGACGGTCTTTGTGAGCGTTCCGCTCCCTGCATTTTGGAGTATGCCGAGCAGATAGGGCATGTATGTCTTGATGTTGATGTCCATTACGACTGATGGCTTGTAGTAGCCTTCTGTCGAGAGCAGGCCTGTGGCGTAGGTGGTGTCGCGGAATGTGTATTCGTAGCGTTCCTGCTTTGCCGTTACGCGGTCGTAGCTGGAGCTGCTCGGCCGGTCGTAGGTGAAGCTGATGTCGCGCTTCATCGCTCCGTCTTTCATGCTGATGGCTGTGGGACGGTCATGGTCGTCATAGCTGATGCTGATGCTTGAGCTGTCGCTGCCGGTGATGCTTTTCACGAGTGGCGACGAACCGAGCGAGCCGTCGGTGCGCGTTGCAAACTGATAGAAGGAGAATGTGGAGTAGGCTTTGTCGGGTTCTTCGGCGTCGTTCAGCTTGAAGATGCCTTTGCGGTATGAGCCCGTCTCGTTTTTCTTGAAGTTGACAACCATCAGGTAGGATGCGGGGCCTTTGCCGCTGGTGGTAGTCCCGTCGCCTATGGTTACCCAGTCGTTGTTGGTAATCGATGTCAGATTCCAATTGTTGTAGGCAACAAACATGAGCGTGTCTGTGGTCTGATTGGCATAATGGTAGCTCTCGTTTATGTTTTTCACGTTGTCGTATGGCTGTCCAACGATGAATCCACGCTGTTTGTAGTCTTCGTCGGTCATACACGAGCCAACGGCCAGCACGCATAGTGCCATGAGCGTTATGGTTTTTATAAGTTTCATATTCTCTTTCGTTAATGTTCTGTCTATTCGTATTCGTCGAAGAATGCGTCGAGCGAGCGTCGCTCTTTCTTGGTCGGGCGACCTGTGCCGCGCTGGCGGTCAACAAATCCGCTGATGCGTGTCATTTCGAGCAGTTCGTATTGGTCGGGCGCCGTAACATTCTCATAGATTTCGGGTATGAGCTTTGCACCTACGCGCTGCTCTATTGGCTTGAGAATGCGGAACGAATAGACCACCGGCGATTTCTTCACATCGATGGTTTCGCCGGCTTTCACCATGCGCGAGGGCTTCACGTTTGAGCCGCCAATAGTTACCCTGCCGTTCTTGCATGCGTCGGCGGCTATGGTGCGCGTCTTGAAGATGCGTGCCGCCCACAGCCATTTGTCAATCCTTGCTTCTTCCAACTTCTTGCTTCTTTTTTGTTTATAACGTGAAAACGGTGAAAATCTTGCAACCCGTATGCCAATTTAACCTTTTTTTAATGTGATTGTAACATGGGGCGTTGCGATGGCTCTCCTTGAGTCATTGTGCCGACGGTTTCGGCGTGGGTGGGTTGGCGTGGCGGTTGAACTGGTTCATCGTGATGTTGATGCCCGCCAGACAGAACGACTTGATTATGTCGCAGGCCATGTCGATGCGTGGCGCGAGGATGGCCTTCTCCTCGTCGTTGTATCGGCCTAGCACCCACTGCACCTGCATTCCTCGCTCGAAGTCGTTGCCGATGCCTACGCGCAAGCGAGCGTACTGCTGGGTTCCAAGTATTTGCTCTATATGTCCCAGTCCGTTGTGTCCGCCTCCTGAGCCCGATGGCTTCAGCCGCAGCGTGCCGAGTGGCAGCGACAGGTCATCGACCACGACGAGCAGTCGCGCCAAGTCGATGTTCTCCTTGTTCATCCAGTAGCGCACTGCGTTGCCGCTCAGGTTCATGAATGTCGTTGGCTTGAGCAGCGTCAGGTGGCGGCCTTTCAGCGTGGTCTGCGCCACATATCCGTATCGCTTGTCATCAAAAACAATATTGGACGCCTTCGCGAAAGCGTCCAATACCATGTATCCAGTGTTGTGGCGGGTCTCGGCGTATTCGTCGCCAGGATTGCCCAGCCCCACAATTAAGTATTTGTCCATAGCTATTATTCAGCAGCAGCGGCAGCAGCTTCGCCCTCGCCCTCTTCCTCGCTGGTGGCGGCAGATGCCGACTTACGGGTGGCCTTGACGGTGCAGACAACCACTTCGGGGTTTGTTGCGATGTCGAGTCCTTCGAAGCTCAGCTCGCCCACCTTGATGCTCTTGCCGAGACCGAGATTGGTGACGTCGATGTCGAGGTGCTCAGGAATAATTTGGTAAGGAGCGGTTACGTTTATCTTGCGGATGTTGAGGTTCATGCGTCCACCGTCGCGCACGCCCTGTGCCAGTCCGTTCAGCTTGACGGGGATGCCGATGGTGATGGGCTTCTGGTCGTTCACCTCGTAGAAGTCAACGTGCAACAGACGGTCGGTGACGGGGTGGAACTGCAGCTCCTTGAGCACTGCCGTGTGTGCCTCGCCGTCGATCATCAGCTTGATGACGTAGATGTGGGGAGTGAAGACAATCTTGCGCAACTCGCGCTCCGACGATGCGAATGACAGAGCTTCGGGAAGCCCGTTCTCGCCGCGCTTTTCGCCGTAGAGGTTGCACGGCACCATCTCCTGCTTTCTCAACTCTCTGGAAGCCTTTTTGCCAACGGCGCTTCTCTTTTTTCCGATTACTTCAATTTCTTTCATTTTCCTTGATGTTTGTGTTACTCTAAATTAAGTTCTCTCTTGCTTAATTCGCCATCACACGGGGCGATGTGCCCGAAAAAGCGGTGCAAAGGTATCACTTTTTTCCCTAACCGCCAAAGAGATTGATAAAAAAACGCAATATTTCTGCTTTTTTCTTGCACGATAATCTTTTTTTTCCTACCTTTGCAACTCATATAAAGAGTGGAAATACTAATCGAGAGAGATTATGATCAACAGAGAACTCATCAGGGTGAAGATAGTCCAGTTAACCTATGCTTACTATCAGAACGGCAGCAAAAACATCGACACTGCCGAGAAGGAAATGTTTTTCAGCCTGTCGAAGGCATACGACCTCTACAACTATCTGCTCGCCCTCATCATGGCTGTGAACAAGGAGGCGCGGCGAAGGCTCGACATTGAGGAGAACAGAGCCAAGAGAGAAGGCAGCGAGCCGCCTTCGCGAAAGTTCGTGCAAAACCGCTTTGCGCTACAGCTGGAGGAAAACAAGCAGCTCGGCGAATTTCTGGAAGACCAAAAATACAGTTGGGACGACGACCGCGACTTTGTCGGCCAACTGTATGTGAAAATCACGGAGACCGCATTCTACAACGAATATATGGCCAGCGAAGACGACAACTACGCTGCCGACCGCGAGCTATGGCGGAAAATCTACCGCACGCAGATACAAGAGAACGAGGAGCTCGACCAACTGCTGGAGGAGAAAAGCCTATATTGGAACGACGACAAGGAGATAGTCGATACATTCGTGCTGAAGACAATCAAGCGGTTTGACGAGCGGGCAGGCTCGCGGCAGGAATTGCTGCCTGAGTACGACTCTGAGGAGGAGCGCGACTTTGCGCGAAAGCTCTTCCGCGCATCGATTCTCAATGCAGAGGAGTATCAGCGCTACATGACCGAGGCCGCCCGCAACTGGGACTTCTCGCGAATGGCATACATGGACGTTGTGCTCATGCAGATTGCCATTGCCGAAATGATGACCTTCCCCAACATTCCTGTCAGCGTGACCATCAACGAATATGTCAATCTGGCAAAACTATACAGCACACCGCGCAGCGGCGGCTACATCAACGGAATGCTCGACGCCATCGCCCGCCATCTCATAGGCACAGGCCGCCTCTTGAAGCGCATCGACGACAAGGAGAAGAAGAATCTCTTGAGTGAGGAGATAACGGGAGATAACGGGAGATAACGGAAGATAACGGGAGTTAAGCTCTTCGAGCTGGGAATTAACGGTACGGATAACTCCAAATAACTCCAAATAACTCCAAATAACTCCAGATAACTCCAGATAACTCCCATAGCGAAGCGATAACTCCAGATAACTCCCATAGCGAAGCGATAACTCCAGATAACTCCAGATAACTCCCATAGCGA
>Ga0181612_167654_pt1 | contig 16304 bp, 12 predicted proteins | sample HoacroProtozoa21_FD_119630 | JGI IMG/M metagenome (GOLD analysis project Ga0181612, IMG submission 119630) | Hoatzin crop microbial communities from Cojedes, Venezuel. Combined Assembly of Gp0051906, Gp0051904, Gp0051908
GTATTATGGTTCTCTTGCGCTTGTACATTATGATACAACCTTTAATTACACTAAACGCAGACTATTTCTTCCACAGACACACCCCCACCCCCACCCACCCCACGTTTCATTCCCTGCCCGGAGTGAAAGGTAATGCAGAAACGAATCAGTGCTCTGCAGTGAATGAGCCTATTGTCCGTCGGTCCCTCGCCTCGCTCGCCGCACAGCTTAGAAGGTGTCCGGTAAATGAGGCAAAGGGCTGCAGGAAGAGGATTGTTCCTCCTGTGCACAGTGTGCCCGCTAAAAGCGCCGTCTACAATGATGCCATTAAACATACTAATTGCAGTTCTCATGCAGAAGGAGACCAAGCTGATGTTATCTGTAAAAACATAATGATCATTTTCTAACTCTTGAAGAGGTAAATTTGCAGTGTTCTTTTGTATACAGATCAGTAGGACTTCTGCGCTTGATATCAGACTTCAGCTGGCTCAAGCTTTCTGCAGAGAAAGAGACGATTCACTGACAAACTTTAATTGACAGACATGCACACACAAAAAAAAAAGGAGAAGGAGGGTTTGAAATAATTCCCTGCAATGCTTGAACAAAAGTTATTCAGTCACTAAAGCAAGTGAAATCCAGTTTATATCACTGCTGCTAAGAGAGCAACCGTTCACTTCAGTGTCAGAAAGCTTGTTATGTTGCGTCAAGCTGATGTTGCTGAAGACTACTGAAGTACTGATATGTGACCCTAATTTGGAGGATTTGCAAGCTGTGGAACTAGTAAGATCACAGATAACAAGGGGATGGATCTATTACACACTTTCTCTCGTTTCATCATGACATAATGCTCCAAAAATCAGAAAGTAAAATACAGACTTGGCACCAGTCCAAGCATCCCTATATGTTAACTACAAAGTTGGATTCGTGGATGCAGTATCCAATTAGTTTCTTTTTAAAAAATAATTTAATTTAAAAAAAATGAACATAATCAACACTACCGAAGGCTAGAAGTCCTTGTTAAACATAGAAAGCAGGCTTCTTCCTAGGGGTAGACTGCAGTGGAAACTCAGGAGGGCTATAGTGCTCTGTCTTTCCTTTTGCCCTCCAGTTAGCACCACTTAGCACACCACAAACTCTGGGTCACATACAGTCATACGGTCTGCAGAACTCCACTCGTCCTTCCCCTCTCCGCACCATAACTGTGCTTAGCCCCTGCCTTCTGCTACAACATACCTCTGGCCTAAACAGAAAAGATAATTTCTACAATCAAGCAAGCCATTCTGGCTCAAAGTCCATTCAGGCTTTGTCTGCTTTAGTAAAACTGTCAAAAGCTAATGGAAATGTGTTGCATTTACTGTAATGATTTTTGTGTTGTAAACACCTGATCTTGATGGCTCAGATATTTTGTATAGGCTATATAATGATGATCTAGATTGCTGCTGGCTTTGAACTTTGAACATGTTACTAACAGACTATTGAATGATCTACATGAGAAGCTGGGTGAGAAAGGGTATTTTCATAGCAAAAAAAATTAATTTTCTGAAGATTTTCCTATGTAGCATTTGGATGAAACAGACAACTTTTAGAGTATTTTGAGAGAAAACAGCAGGAGAGTGTCACCAGAATAACCAGTGTCCCTAGATGATGCAAAAGAACCAGGCTCAAATCAGCATCATGAATCGATGCAACACAGGCCGAGCCTTTTTTCCCCCAAACTGAGGGTAAGCATCCCAACCATTTAGCTGTCATCACATCCAGTGTTTCTGGGTTGGGTTTCTGTAACTAGAAATTCCATCTTGAACCTGCAAAGCCTCTCCTGAGAAAAAAATTCATTGAAGCTAACATGCTTTCCTGCAAAATTTGATTTGGTTTCTGCACTTTCCAATAAAAATAATCATGCAAATGTATGAATTGCATTATAATTTATATCTCATTTATTATCTTGGCACCTGAATTACAAACAAATTTACTTGTAAGCATAAGAATCTCTGAACTCCACTTACCAGTTTCCTCAGCAGCCAAGCTCCTGAGTTTTGTCTGATTTTTAATCTTGAATCTGGCAACTTGGACTGACGATATGGGAAATAACGCATTTGGCTTCTATTTCCAGTTCTGTCACTGAGTCTCTGTTGCAACTTGGATAAGTCATTTAACCTCTCTGTCCCACAGTTTCTTGATCTACTAAATAGATAGAGCACTATGCAATCTGAGTGTGTTATAAAGCTAAATTAAAAGCCTTAAACAAAAGGTTCTAAGTGTCATTTCCCCTTTTTTTTTGCTAGTTATAAGATCAAAGAGTGAGAGAGGGAGTGTATTGTGTTTATAAGCAGTGAACATCTGATAAGTTTTATGGTCCATGCCAATATCACTGTAATGCCCTTTAAACCTACTGTCCTCAATTACAAAAATAATAGTAATAAAAAAATCCTATAAGCAAACAGCAGTGCAAACAACATTCCAAGGTGCAAAGGACAGTTACGTATATTCACATCCCATTAACTCTGGTGGGAGTGTAACAATTACTGCAAGCCACAGCAGGCTTCCCAGTCCCCAAAGTTTTCTGATGGTTACCACCACCACACAAGTTTTCAGTGATTGATGTAGACTCCGTTACCGATCAAAATCACTTTGTTTGACTCCATTTTTATGTTTCTTAGAGTCACTAATCCCTCCCAAAACTTAAGACAAAATGGCAGCATAAACACACTTCTCTTAAGTTCCAAATGTAATTGGTTGTGCCATGCCATGTTGATGCTTCAGTTATGTATCAGACCACGTAGCTTTAAGCACAGACGGATAACAAGGAACATTATTACCAAATCTGCATGGAGTTATACAACTGCAAATTGTTCCCATACACACTTCTATCTCCAATTTAAATGTTTGCCTTATGTCTTCAAAGTGCATGTCAACAGAATCCAGGAGCATATGGTTATTCACATTGTCATCAGAACACTATCATGTCAGAAATATCCATACCTCCACTGAAATAACTACATGGAATAACCTTAAATGTATTACTCTGCACAAGTAATTTCTGTCTTATTCAGCACTGCTACCTAGTGAAAAAGCTTACATTTTTGTTTACTGCTGTAGGCACAGTGTATTGGACAGTAGAGTAAGTCTTTAACTGCAAAAATCTTCCACTATTTAGTTTCCTGTTGGTCGTGCATTGCACTTCCAGTGCAGATGCCCAGTCCCTATGTTTTGCTTCCAAATTTTTCATGCAATCTACAAAAATCTGTATGTTCATTATCTAACCACATTGATCAGTTTGGGCCTGGCTAATGTGGATAATAATTGCATGATTAACCACAGGTTCTGGCCTAATTACTGTGGTATTACAATCCGATCAACACTTTTCACTGATCTTATTTTTCCAAAGTTTATCTGATGTTTATTTCAAGACAACCTTCCTAAATTCTTCTTCTCACAAGAGCCAACATTTCTGTAGTAATACATAAAGACCTCAAATCTATCTTCACTCCAATGTGAATTTGCTTCGACAACCAGGAAGTTACTTCCACTTCTGTTATGCACCTATTTTTCCTCTTCCTGCAAAAACACAAACTCCAACTTAACCCATTCCTTGGGCCCACACATTTTATAATACCAAATAGGCTTTCACTTCCTGTGATATCCAGTAAGTGAGATGATGGATTCTCTTCCAACTGAACTCATTATGATACCATACTCCTTCCCCTATATTATAACTCAAAATACCAAGAGCTGTCAACAAATGTAAAAGGAGAAATAAGAATCCAGACTCCAAACATTTATCTTCTGTCCCACCCAGGGAAAAAGAGAGAAATGATTAACTCACTGCTGACTTACAAAATATCTGTTACTGGAAAACAACCTACGTCTTCAGGAATGAGATTTCCAGTATAGCCTATATCATTGATGTTTGGTAACATGGTAAGAGCCTAAGTAGCCTAGACTCAGAAAGCAGAACATGTACAATTAAAACAGGCCAAGAAGAAATGCAAAAATTCATTCATTTTCTCAAACATCAAAGCAGTGTTTTAAAGAAGACACAGATGTGAGTCATATTTTACACACGTTTATGAACGTCTGAAGACTGATAAAGAAATTCACTGATATGGGTATTGGTGATTTCAGCTAGGTCATATTTGGAGATTACAGTATAAACTGGAAGGGCCAATAGTGAAAAGCTCTGTAAGTAATCTGTTTGCTGTCCTCACTACAATTTTCATGGCACCTATCCAGTCCAACTCCATTCTGCACCCTGTTACATCCCAAACTTTTACCAGCAGATCTTCAATTTAAATACATAGTGAAAATGCTGTCTTGGTTGGAGCATCAGCTTAAGGCAAGTTTCAGGAACTGTATATAAAGTCACCATGAGGAAACTTGTTATCACAGATCATTACATCAATCTCAGGCCTCCTCTTCCACTGTCTATGTCCCAGGGCATTTATAAAACTGCTTCAAGTCTCAGGTGGAGGCTGTATTTAATAACTGTCTTCTTCTGGAACCGTGCAGCTTTCTACAGTAATACTGTTTAGCTAGGCAGGAGACAAGATTTTCTCATAGACCTTTCAAAACTGTGAAATGGGCCCACTCAGCAAGTAATAAACTTTAGAAATCTCACCACCTTCTGCTCCAAGGTCAAAGCATATTTCTTTTAGATGTGCTTGTAAAATCGTAACTGTAGCTATTAAAAAAGAGGAACAAATCAAAAGAAGCTCTACCAAAACAAATCTAAGCACACTTTTCCCTGTGGGAATGAGATCTGGAAGACAAATACCCCATGCTATTGCTCAGTGTCTTACTGAGGGTGCTCAGATACTGAACTAAGAAATGTGATAAAAGAACTAGGTCTGAAAGTATACACATACAAATATACTCGTACAAAAAGAGTATCTCAAGATGAAATACCCGTAGACCAGAAATGCCCACCATTTAGCCATATTTATTGTTTGACCTCTCACCCCCAGGTCAAAGTTCTGAATAGTTACAGATTTAAAAGTTTCCAAACAAAACAATCCAATATTACATGTGGAAATACCTTTTAAAATACTCTTGCATACTTTTGCATGAATGCACTCTCATTCATTTTACTGGGCGAAGCATATTCCCTAGATTTAAGCTATGATCCATCCTTCAAGAGCTTTTTTATCTAAGCAAACATTGCCTGGATTTTTTTACTGCATCTGGAATTTTCAGGAACCAGACATACCTTTTATTGTAAAAATCCTGCATCTAGACTAGAAGAGATTTAGTAAGCAAAATTATGATGTAATTTCTATCTAAAGATTCATATCAACTCTCACTAACATCATAAGCCCATCTGCTTTATTTGACTTTATCCCTTTGATTTTCTCTGATGGTGTTTTAAATCCCCTGTCATTTTCTGTTTTCTGCCACATGTCTACCATATGTATTGCATAAAAATAAAGGTTATTTTTCTACCACCCACCTATAAAGACTACTTAGCTACCAAAAAGTGCTGAAAATTCTGCTTGGGATTTTAATCTAAACTGAAGATAATCAACCTGTGAAAAGCCAGTCTACAATATACACAAGAACCCTAAAAGTTGGCAAACGGAAGATAACCACTTGACCAAACAAGCACGTTATTTATTACCTACACTGGAATGAGAATCAGGTCTCCAGAGATGAAGGGCTAGGGCACTAAGCCCTGATTCTAGGGCTGGAAAAACTATTTGCCTCTGCACGTTGTTTACAGAATTTAATCCTTTCTCTGTTTTCTTGTTGTCCAAAATTCAAAGCACAGTTTGACTGCACTTAAGCTCTAAAAAGTTTTGGCTTCATCTGGAAGGATTCCACTTAACGGGTGTGTCACACTTGTGGAGATTGCCATTATTCGAGACAGAGGATATCTTCATTCTGCAGTGTTCCTACAGCAACCTACATTTGGATGGCACAAAACCAGCACTATCCGTGATCTCAGATTTTCTCTCCATTCCTTCATCAAAACATTCATACAAACACCGCATTCAATATTCTATATGAAAGCACAAGTTCAGAGCTTGGTTTCTTAAATATGTCTATTGTTCATCATAAGTGTATTCAGAATACACTACTAAAATGCATGATTTCCATGACTAAGCACTAAAGAAATGTTTTTTCAGTTATGTCCTGGAGTGCAAACTCGGAAGTGTGCAAAACTGCAAACAGAGCAAATTCTTTAAATAACAAATATGTACATTTTTTGTTTATACGTAGCTCTTCATGTCAAAAATTAATCTTCTTGCTTTGGTGAGATAAATCTGATGACACAGTCTTGAAATATATTTTTGCTTTATGCCACTTTTATCTCCTTTGTAACATTCTCTAATGTGACTGCCAGAATGCTGTTCTAATCTGGGGGATAATTTTCTATATGAGAAGTGACAGAATGAAAATAAATTCAAAGTTCCAGGAAATAATGATTTCCCGATTATGTGTCTGATTACTGTCACCTCAAGGAATGTACAGACCTCAGAAATGGTGAAGGCCACTTTTCCTTTCACCAGACTGGGAGCCCTGAGTTGACGGCTCAGGGAGAAAGCTTTCAAGTACTGTTAAATCCTCCCCTGTTCTGCATGAGAGTTATTTTGAGGTCATGTTCACGTTTCTAGACTGAATAAGATTCTCTGGTAGAGACATCTGAGTCTTATCTGCCTATTTCTGGCTTTGTTTGAGAATGTTTATATTATTCAATGTGGGAGATTGAACTCATGACAAGGAACATGATAAATTTTCTTAATGAAACTGGGTATCAAGAGGTGGTCTGTCATCATTTCCCTTTTGTTGCACTGTGAAAGAAAGCAAATAAGGAGCATCCAGTGTGATCCCCACTTCTGTTTCAAGTCTCCCCACCAAGTCATTAAACATTCTCTGGCCTTTGTCAACAGCCTGGTAAACATCCAGAGAAAGAATCAGAATAAAATAGTTTATTTAACATTCCTCTCCTCCAACTGCTGATTAGGATAAATAGTTTGGATAAAAAGCCTATCTGATCCAAAAATCACAAAAAGAAAGGATTCAGCTATCAGCAAAGTTTAGATTTGGTTTCAAATATTTTTAAACAGCAAAAGAGTTTTTTGTGCTCTTTGATATTTTCTCCATCCTCAGCACATCATGTTAGCACCGTGTCAAAGCAAAACATCAACATCAAATGATCACTGGGTAAACTCCAGTGAACTGGAGTGAAAGGCTGGAGGCTGAAATTCCAGGCACAATATAAAATTTGGAAAGACGCCAGAACAGAGTTCTTTTTAAACTGCCTAAAAGACTGAGGAATTGATACCTACAAAATCCCTTCATTGACCTAATAGTTTGGAAATTGCCAATTCTAGTCAGACTGATGAGCCCTTTGAGCCTGGATCATTTCCTCTGACAGGGAAAAGTGTCAAATGATTCAAAGAAAAACACAGTCTTCTTCCTCTGGCCACCATTGTGCTCATCCATAATGAAAACAAAGCAACACTATGCCTAACAGAAAGCACGTACCTAGCAGGCAGAAACTTGCGGTCAGCTCAGGAAATGAAATAGAAGAATTCAGGGACATTTTATATTTTTATCCTGGACAAAGTGATTTTGTAATCCTAATCTCCTTGCCTTAAAGTACTGGGGAGCAGAATACTCCCCAGTATTTAATTATGTGCTCTGAAAAGATTTCTTTTTGTCTATAGTAATCTTGTTGCCATTCAAGGTTGCCAACTGTCCCATTGCTCTTGTATTACACCACAGTAAACAGAAACAGCCAAATCATCTTAACAGCATTCAGAACTATCGTGTCTGATGCGTAGCCTGTGTCGATTAGAATAGCTCTATTGCGTTCAACCATCACTTAAACACTGAATGACTACGAAAGGCTTAAACCCTCATTCTCTGTGTTTGAATTCTTTAAGAAACAGTCAATCAACAGTTATTTTTTATTGTATGTCTGATACGTTTAATATGCTTTAAACATTGGGTCAGATCATCAGTTAACATAAATCAGCAAAGCTGAAGTTACTGCATCAGTTTACACAACTGAGAATGTTGCCTGTGGCTTTCCCACAGTAATAAAGCTAGACCACATACCCACTTTGGCTGAAATACTTGAAAACATCCAAACGATCTGCATGCTTAGCTCCCTTTAACAGGAATTGGGGATAATCTTATCCATCTATCTGATGGGTAATTTCTATTTGTACAGCACTGATCCCTATGGTGCGCACACACGCCAGAATGATACAAGGCAAGAAAATTCCACAGATGAACTCCACAAAGGAATGTTTCTATATATATATATGCTCTTATCAAGAAAACGTAACCACAGAATATATTACACTTCTCAAGTGAAAATTGTTGCTGAAACTTAAAATGGCGAGCTCACTTCTAATTTTAAAATATATACCATTAAATTTCTCTTGAGAAAGTTTCACAATGTTGGCACATTAAATAATGCATAGCTTTAGATTTCATGGTTAATATACCAGTAAAACAGGAATAATAGGACAACTTACGAGACAAGAAGCAGTTAAAAATAGGTCAACCTTCATTTTTGCTATTGTTTATGAAAAGAAAATTAAGATTAGTTTTTTCAAAACCACTTCTAGGAAGTGGCTACATACCTGTACCAGTCGACTCAAGTAGAGAATTTATCACTAAATTCACCACTGAAAATAATTAGTGTTCCCACAGTAACTCTGGACATGCAGTGTAAAAGATTTAATATCCCACACCATAGGAATGGAATCACTTTAAAATCTTACAACTTTATCAATAGTCTCAAAAACATCCATGATTTTCCTGAAAGCTACAGCTGGTGTCTCTCTTTTAATGAGTCCTTCTCTCACACAGCTTAGGAGAGCTGGCTGAAAAGGTGATCAGAACAATCTGAACAACTGCTGGATCCAGAACCAGGGAGACAGAAAGACCCTCTCCCGAAAAGTAATGTTAGAAAGACAACTAGAATCACAGCACCAGGGAGCGCTAAGGAGAATTTCACCAGGATGGAGAGAGCAACACCTGTTGGCTACTTCATGCAAAGAATTTCACGCATTAATTCAACGTAGGGCCTGTGAAATACATGTATAAGGACAGCGCATTCTCATTGCAGTGAGAGTATGTATGAAAGGCAAACTCCATTATTTTGACATCAATTCTGAATCAGAGTGAAACATTATTCAAGAAAGATGAAGTTTGAAGCTTCTCACTTCAGAGTCATTTGCCTGTACTTCAGCATTTCATTTCATAAGCTACTGCGATACTGCTCCAAGGCAGCTCAGCCACAAGAAAAGAGCCCAGCACCTCACAGGAGGATGGTCTCAGCTGGCGCAAAGAAAGAGTGGCAACTCCATCTCACCATTACAGCTCATCCCGGTGAGCTGGGGAAACAATAAATAAATAAATGAATCAAACAAATATACATTAATAAAGAAAACTAAATCATATGAGCTGTCTTTGTCTTACAGACAGGGGAAAAAATTAATTTTTACCTGAGTTCAACATTTCTACTTTAATGTTTCAGTATTGATTCCTCGTATTCACCCTCTTACAATTAAGAAGACATTTTCACTGAATTTTAAAAAGGACACAAAACTTCTTCTGTGGTAGTATAGTTTGTTAGCATTTTTTCAGCTCGTACCATTCATAATAGTGAATTTAAGAGGAAAGAGAAGCAGCAGCTGTATGCTGCCACAGAAGGTGAGGAGTACCATGATGCAGCAGTAGCATGCAGATAGCAGAAGAAGGAGGAAGTCAGGTATCATTTCTTACATGCAGAAGTCAGCCTGGAGCTGAATCTCCTGGAGAGCATTAAAAAAGCACTGTTTTTTTCTTCCCTGAAAGGCAACATGATTTGAACACAGAAAAAGCACTGGAACAGCAATACAGAAAACACTAGTGAAATTTGGTTATTCTAGTATGGAACTGATAGCCTGGAAACAGTTTGTTTCAAATTGTTGTACACCATCTGTAAAATGATTACATATGTATAAAACAACCTTGGGGAAAAAGGAAAAGGGAGAAGAATTCACCAGTGGAATCCCTTGTGAAAGTATGTTTGAAAATACTGAGGTGTAACACAAACCAAAAAAAGCCAGGAAATTCTAACTTAAACCTAACAGCTCCATCCTGAACCCATGCTGCTGAGAAAAATAAAAGGAACAATGCTGAGATTTCAGAACAGATCTGCAACTTTAACTGAGCTTCCTGGTTCCTCTCCCTTTGTTAAACACCTCTAATGTTAACATTTAAATAAATAGTTAACTGCATTTGTCACTGCTCTTAAATAATAAGTTCTGCAGCCTTACTATAGGGTAGGTTCTTTTGATACAGCCAAAGCACTGGGTTTAAGCACTTTTCATGATGTGTCTTGTGTAAACAAACATCAGCGTAGCTTTGTGAAGGTTGTTTTACGGCAGCTTCTTAGTATGGTGCCACACGTAAGCAAATGAGGGTTTTTTCAGTTTCTCATCTTGGGATGATGCAGCATTTTTCATTTTGTAAAAATGCATAAAATTAGTGAGTAATAATTTTAATTGTATGCCAAAATTATAATTTCTGATTATTATTTCTACAGTTACAGTGATATATTTTTATTATTTATTGTCATTGGAAATTATTAGTATGTTGGCATTTTCATTTCAGTTTTTAGTGATCTGCTGTTTGATCTTAGATATGCTACAGGCATAAATGTGCTTCTGCAATGTGCTTATCTGTGATATTTAGATGTTATTTATGATAACACTATTTATTCTGCAATATTTGTTTTCCTTTCTAATGACTATTTCACTTAAATTCAGCACTCAGAGAAAAGAAGGATTAAAGTGCTCAGTCAGATGAAATGTGTGGTTTAAAACTGTTCAAGAAAACTGAGACCGTTCACGCTCATATTCTGATTCAGCAACAATGCTCATCCAGTCAGAAGACAGACGTAAAACCACACTATTCTGCCAGTAAACAAGAAGAAATATTATTATGCAAGTTTCCAAATTCAGATACCACACTGCACCTTGGATTTTATTTTATCAACTAAATACTTTTACACACATCTACAAAAGCTCACGTCATATGTATTGGTATACTGAAAGCAGAAAATGACCAAACAATACTCATCTGAATATCTGCTGAGTTCTGCCCTCAACTCCCACCAGTGACTGAGCCCTTCCCACAAGACATGGCCCCATTCAACAGCTCTATTCCCAAAGCACATGTCCATATAAGCTGATTTTTAATGACTCTGATCAACATTTAAGAATCTGAATATTCATTTGCTTCACTCACTGATTTTTTACAAACTTGTTTTTCTTACAGTTTGGCCACCTGTTTGCTATTACACTGAGTTCGGTGTAGGTCTCAATGAAAACATTTCTACTGTTGGCTGACCAAATGGACACTGATTGTATAACAGCTGCAGTCTGATAGGTGCAGAAGATGAGCCTGTGGAAAATGTGGCAATGTGTTTTGCTGACCAAAAAAAAGAAAAAACATAAAACATTGCTTTGTTCAAAAGAAGGCACTCAGGATTATTATTACGGTTATTAATGTTTTATTCTGGTAGGAAATGTATTAATATTAAGCATAAGACAGTCCTTTTACTGAAATTGAAATAGGCAAGATATCCTAGAATAGAGCAGCATGCATCATCAGGGGTACATATCATTTAGTCCCATCCTTTTGGAAGGACTAAGTAGTGAAGACTTAAGCTAAGTAGGAACATAGAACTGAACACAGAAAACAAAGCAGAGAATCTACAAATCAAAGACAACAGGGGTATATGTGGAAAGATTGTCAGAGGATGAGAGGAAGCAGGAGAAGTTTGGAGCTAACAGTCTATTTGCTTAGTGAGAGAATCTAGTCAAAACCATGAAAGATTCAGCCAAAATCATCATCATTTTTGTTTGGTTTATTAGGTTTTCTTTGTCAGTAAGTGTGAGCAAATGCTGCTAAGATGCTATACTGAAGAACAAAAATATTTTCAGATACAGAAGCCTCACATGTATCTGTTACACCTCCAAGTGTGGGATAAATATGATCCAAGGGTGGAACAAAGTTCCGCAAAGAGAGAGAAGGGAGAAATTGTACATTCCAGAAGTCTTTTAAAATATTGTAGTGGCATCTAGTGAGCAAAGCATCAGTTTCTATTGGGAAGAAATTCAAATGTGGTATTGAATGCTGAATTAGCTAGAAAAACAACTCAGAGGAGTTAAAAACACCTCCAGTAAATAAAGAATGATTCACAGCTCTGACCAGAAACTACATCACATGAAAGATTAACATGTAGGTTTCACCATAATAAAGAATGTAAGAAATGGAAACATTCCTGGGCCACATTACTTCTGCTCTGCCAGCAAATTAAAAAAAAAAAAAAAGGATAAAACACACTCCATCTCCTCCACATTTCCAGTGGCTTGTTTTAGTAACTTCTCCCTGCCCACATAGAGAAAGAGGACTATTTTTTCACAGATGGAAATAAGTGACTCTCCTCTGCCAGGATTTGGCAACTGCTGCCCCATATTGGAAGATTTGGGAACTCTAACTGCAGCAAATTGTGCAAAATGTATGTTATATACAGCATAGTTTGTCTTGTAAAGTAGCAAGATATTCAAGTAAAGCGAACTGATTCAAGTAACAGTTCAGAGAAAACACTACAACAGCTGCAAGGACTGATTCAGACCTCTTTCTGGAAATATCAGTACAGACATTTGCACGATCTCATAGCTGAACATGAAACAATACAGTGAATATGCAGTCTTCCTGAGAGTTTTTATTCATCCCTGGACATCTGGAGTCCTGAAGCTGCAGACCCACCCAGTTCTATGTGAACATATAGAATTATTCCATGCTTATGTACTGCAGCACACTGATTGAAAATGTGGTTTTTAGTCCCACCATATCAACCATATTACGCACATGGGAGGGATTAAAAAAAGCCATGGTAAAACAAAGGCAAAGCAGGTGCAATAAGAAAGTCTTGCAATAAAAGAAGTACAAAATTGCTGGTGGGGCTTAGGGCTTGCTTGAGGTCCAGATTAGAACTATAATCCTTTCTGCAATAAATTGGAAGGATATCTTGAAAATAAAGGAATACATTTATGCTGTAGCAAAATTGTGTAAAAAAAAATTCTTTGTGTGTTCTGTCAGTGGTTCTCCAAGTATTTAACAAACAATTTATCAGCTGCCTTTTACACACAGGAGATCTAAGACGTACATCAGCTATTTCCTCAGGCTCATAACAGAGTTTTGGCAAAGCTGGAATCAATTCACATTTCTGCTTTCACCCTCTGTACATTAAGCATCACAATGGTTAACCTGGCAGCTCATCCGAACTAACCCTATCAAGTCTTGATATTCATTAATTTTCTAGCTTTTAGTTTTATGTTTTTCTTGCCTCTACTGGGTTCCAGCCCTCCTTTCTTCTTGGAGCGGAAGAAAACAAAGCAAGCAACTAATTAATACATAAAGAAAGCAAGGAAACTCCAAACATATCAAATTACCTTTCTGGTTTACATCACCCAATGTGTTAGCATTTTGCTGAAGCCCTACATGTGAAGGACCCACTTTCCTTCCAGCCTTGGGACAATGACTAAAAGACAACGTACTCCTATAAGCAGAGTGCACTTTTGGAAGTTTTGGAATAGCTATTCCAGAACATCCCCTTTCAATCTATTTTTAACAGATTTCAAACTATAGATAATGAGATCGGCCGTAGTAACAGAAGCTCTAACATTGCCCAGGTGGAACATGGGACTGTAAACCTGGAAAACTGCAAACTTGACTAACATCTAAATACTAAGGATGACGTCTCTGCCTTATGGAGATTGTTTGGAATTTTTCTTACCACAAAAGATATTCTGTGGAGTGCAATGCAATGACAAAAAAATACTTTCTTTGGATGTGTGAAACTGGGAATATTAAGCAATGAGCAGCGAGTAATCCAGCTGCTGTTATGCACAGCACTCACAAGGCAAGTACTTGACGGCACTTGTGTCTGTGCTTTGGGGAGGATGTCAAGTCCTGGAGTTCAAAGGGGGGGTCACAGAAATGATACAGGGCTTGGAAAAAAAGTATTCTCAACCAAAGCTTAAAGAGAGCTGCTTATCAGACATAAGGTCGAGTGTAGACTACAGGCACACACAGAGAGAAATTCTGCAAAATAACAAGAAGTTTTTCAGCCTTGTTGACAAGGACTTGATGAGACTCATTTTCTGAACACTTAGTAAAATTCAATCCTTCAACATGACAACAGCTTATCAGTGAAGAGGACTAAACACAGGGAAAGTCAGGGACTGTGGCACTGAGTTCCTAAGGTGAAACTAACTCTCTTCCTAAAAAAAATTTTTGCTCTCATTGAGCAAAAGGAAAATTTATTTCACCTCTTCCTCCACAGGTAAGTATGTTGATACAGATGAAGAGGCAGTGAGAGGAAACTGGGCCAAATGGAAGTGCAGCCCTTTCACACGTTCAAACTGATGGACCTATACCTCCTACAACCTCTCACCTTAGGTACAACTGTAGGTACTGCAACTCCGTGGTATGTGACACATTTCATGTTTCGAGTTTTCAGTCCCTCAAATGAAAATCAGGAAGAATTACTTCATTTCCGCTCTAATTTCCTTTTTTTTTCTGATTGTAACCTTTTTCTTGCGCATCAGAGACAGACCACAGCTGGGGACTGGGTGCTAAGACAGCAGAGAAATAGAACCATCTTTCTGGCCCCTGTCTGGTTTGCCTTGCCTTGTCAGGGCATGCTGGGGGCCGGGGGCTCCCCCGAGGACTCCCCAGGGCTGGGCTTGCCTGGACCTGGCAGCCGGAGCCTGTCCCACTGCCACAGCCAGGAGCAGTGCAGTTGGGGGGGAGTGGTGGCAGCCCCAGCCCCAGGCATAGGGCACCTTCTGGGGAATTGTCTGGGATGAGACGCGGGCCCCTGAGAACTGCTGTAAGGGGGTGGGTGAGATCTATGGCAGTCAGCGCTAGCAGTGCAAGGCCAAAGGACGCCTTACCCCGATGTGCTCCCCGTCCCTTCTCACACACCTCCTGTGTTCCACACAACACCACATACATTATGAGTAATGACATTGCTGAGTTAAGCCTTGAAATTTTCTCTCTCGATTAGTCAGAGCGTGACAACATAGGGTTTGCAGCAACTCCCCCATGGATGCTTTCAGCATGGGCTGAATCCAAGGTGATTCTGCCATTTTACAGAAGAGAGTGTCCATACATAGCTGCTGCAGGGTAGCAGTGATTCGTGAATGACTTGTTTGATTAGAGAAGTCATCAGGCAAACTTTGCAACACAACTGTGTTCAGACCAAGTAAAGAAAATGAGAAATTTAGTGTGAGGATTGAAAACATAGACATCCCTGCCAGATGTTTGTGGAGAGCCAAGAAAAGTAACAGGATACTAAGCCCCTTCGGTACTAGCCAAAAGAACAGATTCTGGCTGCGAAAAGCAGTTGCTTTCTTTCCTCCATTGCTTGGGTGATGCAACATCCTTGCTCTAAAACATACTCTGCCAGAGTCCCCGTACAATTAACCAAAAACCTTCTGAGCACACAGTTCATCTCTCAGCTCTAAGTCAGCCAGGTTGTGGATCCCACTTTGCTTCCTATCGGTCAGAGAAACTGGACATGGCAAAGATTAACTGAGTCAGACAGTCTATGTCTGTGAACAGGAGGCAATAATTCAACAGTTATTGAAAGGAAGTTGAAGCAGTGGAGTCTAAACTATTTGGTTGCGAAACCTGTGATGGCCTGTCAGTTCCTAGGCCAACTCTGTCCTAGTTTGCAATGCCCAGGCAGGTCAAAAGCATACACGGCAATCGCAGTCCCCAGTGGGACCTTTTAGCTGCTTAAACTAAAAATAGATGAAAATAAAAATAAAATAAAAAGCCACCACTTTGTAAAATCTCAGGTTTAACTTTGGCTTCAGGGAGCTGAAACTGCCAAGGGAAGTCCCATCCAGGTCCCATCCACCGAGGCCAATTTCCAAACCCCTTTAGATAGCTGCAGTTTTCCAGGACCTTGATTTAGCGCTACGAGGATGGTGAGGGGACTGGAACATATCTCCTACGAGGAAAGGCTGAGGGAGCTGGGCTTGTTCAGCCTGAAGAAGAGAAGGCTGCGAGGGGACCTAATATATGCTTACAAATATCTCAAGGGTGGATGTCGGGTGGATGGGGCCAAACTGTTTTCAGTGGTGCCCAGCTGTAATCAATGGCCTTGCTGGACTTGTCGAATGCAAGACAAAAGACAAACGGACTGAGGTATCAAAAGCTGAAGAGCTAAAAAAGGAAGTAAATAACTAGTCCTTATCTTATCAGACAAAAGTAAGGGGGCATAGCCCTTCACTGTAAACTCAGTA
>Ga0181612_121466_pt1 | contig 16302 bp, 4 predicted proteins | sample HoacroProtozoa21_FD_119630 | JGI IMG/M metagenome (GOLD analysis project Ga0181612, IMG submission 119630) | Hoatzin crop microbial communities from Cojedes, Venezuel. Combined Assembly of Gp0051906, Gp0051904, Gp0051908
GAGAACCATCCACCCCAGGATAGAATAAAACCTGTTGATGAGGGTACTTTCTGCATGACCACATGTTGGAAATAAAGCATCCACAGATGTTCACAAGGCATTTTGAAGTTCTCTTCAAAGAACAGAGTAGAAGGAAGCCCTCTGTCAAAATAACAGACTGTACCAATGATGTCCCTCAGAAACTGAGGAACTTTCACCTTGCAATGAGCACTTGGACAGCCCAGAGAGGTGGCAGCTGCCCCATCACTGGAAACATTCAAGGTTAGGTTGGACAGGTCTCTGAGCAACTGGACGTAGCTGATCATGGCCCTGCTCACTGCAGGGGGAGTGGACTAGATGACCTTTAAATGTCCCTTCCAGTACAAACTATTCTACAATTCTGTGATCTGTAAGAGAAAACAGCATTTGGCAGTACATTTTTCTCCTGACCACTTCTTTCCTGTCGTTCAGAAATTTCCATTTAAATGGGGAGATAGAACATTGCATAGCTTGCTCTTCACATTATCTGTGAAAATACTGGAACATGAGGTTGGTCCTTCTGCTAAAAGAGAAATGGGACACCATACCTCTTTGCTTTCATATTGTGAGACACAGAAGTACAGGATTCTGCTTCTGTATTAGTGATTTGGTTTAAATCACTATAAAGACCGTTTAAGTTCCCAACAGCTACATATCTTGCAGAAACAGATAGGCAACAATATACATGTACCTTAGTTCTCAGTTTATGAAAGCTACATGAATTGTTGTCTAGATACTAGACAGAAATGTAGGTATTTGGGAACACTTAACAGAGCTAGAGTTTTGGACACAGTGTCACTGCAGTTTGCAGTTTCAGCCCTTCCTGGAAGTGAAGGTGATGGGTCTTGGTTATAAAGCCCTCAGCACTGTGGAGAATGGAAAATCATGATGCATATATCCCTGATCCCACCTAACCTGATCATATTATAAAATACTTCTGTGTACAGGTGCAAACATGTTACTTAAAAATAGGCAGACATGAACACATAAAAACACAGCTGCAACAGTATGGAGCCAGCAGACTGGGTAAATTAACCTGACCTAAGCTCTGTTTAGGGCTACATAATATGCAGCCTACAGTATAACTATACAATTTACTTACAGTATGTGTCTCCATCTTTTAGGTCAAAGTGGGTAAATTTGTCATGATATCTTCAGGTGAAAGTTCATATGCATGAAATTACAAAAATCCAGATGTTTTGGAAAGACGTGAATTTGAAAGCAGACATAAAAAGGAAAGTTTGCTACTAAGGTCATGAAAAGCTATGTTACAATAACTACAATTTACAAAATCAGCAGACAAAAACCTTACCCACAAAATTTCAGGAACTGGGCTGGAACTATGTTTCCCAGCTGTTCACAAGGATAAAGTCACCTTTCAAATAAACTAGTATTTAAAAGACATTTTTCATATTAGATTAAATTACAGAAGTTCCCTAGAAGGAACAAGCAGTGACTCATGAATTTTGGACATACACCGGGAGCATAAACCCTGCATGCCCTCTACTGCTTTATAGAGCTGCATGGATCATGAAAGGTAGCCTGTGAGCAGTGGCTGATTACAGCTGTCCTTCTACTGAAAGGAACCTGGTGGGGTCCTATCCCTACTCTCAAACCTTCGGTTTTGCTGAAAGGGAATAAATAGGTAGGTGCTTAACATTAATTTATTGTGAAAACTGGGAACAAGAAAGCATAACACCATTAAAAAAGGCACTCTGAATTGTTATATGTACAGCTGCAACAAGCATAGACTGAAGACTGTACGGACTGTGAGGTTATAAGGCAAGAATGGAGTTCAGTGGACAAACACACTAAGATGGAAAGCTGCAAAGGGAACTTCCCTCAGCCTTTTGCTTTCCAGGCTATACCTGGTCACACCCCTTAGCCTCTCTCAGTATACCATATGCCTCAGTCCCATGATTTATTGCAGTCTTCCACTGCCTAAAAGAGCACTGTAAAAAAAGAGGCCAGACTCAGGGGTGCACAATGAAAGGACAAGGAAGCAAAGCAAAAATTTAGAAAGATAAATTCAGGATGGACATCATACAAAGAAATTCTTCACAATGAGTGTGCAAAGCACTGACACTGATGGCTCAAGGAGGTTGTGGCCTCTCCATCCTTAGAGATTTTCAGAACTTGCGTGGGCAGTGCCCTGAGGAACTTATCTGCCTTTGAAGTTAGCCTTATTTTCAGAAGGAGGTTGAACTAAACGACCTTCAGATGTTCCTTCAAAATCATTTATAATTTCTGTGAATCTGTGGTTCTAAGAATACTCGTAACCGATGGGGGAAAATATAAATTTTAATACCAGCTTTACAGCTGAAAAGTTTTGCATTGAATTCACATGGAAAATTTATTGTTTCAGGTTCCAGTCCATAATTCAGACTCCCATAATAGTCATAAAATCATAACTCAGCTAACATTTGGATAGAGATTCCATAGGTAAAAACTGTGGAAACTTTCCTTCAATGTCCAGATGTCTGCAGCTGGCCTGCGCAAATCTGCTCCGATTTTGATGCTTGTGAGCCTCTGACTGCTGGCGATGAAGTCAGAGATCTATCCCATCTGACTCTTCCATGTGCGGCAGCTCTGGCAGACATGTTAGATGGCTATAGAAAATAAGGGAAACAGTCTTACGGGTTACCATCCCAATGGACAGAGTGGTCATAGGGGACATTTTGGTTGTGAACTTTTTTGCGGATTTAGATACTGGGTAAAAGACTCTCAGTCTATAAGAAAATAACTTAATGAGTAAGCTATATAGTGTTCATGGACAAATATCTCTTAAACCTTCTCTACTTAGTGTGAAGAGTTCAACATTAATAATCACAGAGAAAGAAAAGGAGTGCTAAATCTATATTTCGGGGCACCCAACTTGAATGTGGGAATGTCAGGTTCAAGTGCCTGAGCAAATGATCACTTCATTATGCAAAGCAAAACATCCTTAAAAGAAGAGGCTGAACACTTTTAATCATAATACACTCCACAGACTCTGAGATAAAGTTGTGATTGTGGGATAGATGGAAAATAATTGTTCCCATATCTCCACGTGCTGGAACCACAAGAAGGATCCCACCAGTCTTCTTTCAGAGGTGACCTGCCTGAAGTGTCCAGATGGAATGAGTTCGGAGGTGAGACTCAATCGCTCAAGGCTGTGCTCACTAAATCACATAAACACTTTGCCCTGAAGCTTTCAGGTTGGTTACACTAAATTGACCTCATTTTGACAGCTTTTGTGGTCCCTTCAGATTCTAGCTGGGTTTTTTTTGTCAGCATCTGTATCCCTCCATCAAAGTATAGGAAGGTATAGGCATATAATCAAGAGTTCAGGATTTCAGTGGGTAGCAGCATATCTGAAAAATTACTACTTTTAGCTGTTATAAAGCATGATTCTTTGTGTAACCCCATCTACGTGTTTGGGGGGGGGTTATCTTTCTTTTCAGAATTTGAAATCTTAATCTGCAGATAAGAAACCGCATTTATAACAAGTCTTGCTTACCTAAATAATTATTATATAAGTATAATCCCCCTTATGCAGTATCTCTGTGGTACAGCATACCTTTGTATTCTGAAATTGCTAAAGAAAAGCAGAAAAAAAACTTCTTAATTAGAAGGCACTGAAGAAATGAAGCAAATGCATGAAAGGAAAAATATTATTTATAGTCCAGATGACAGTGTGGAAGCACAGGGATTTGATCAAATGCACCTGACTTACGAAAAAGAGAAAGCTTTATTTTGGAAAAAGTACTACTGTTCTGGAAAAAGAGGGCAAATCAAACCCCCCTTACAAGGAAAGAATTCTTCAGTGACACTTTGAAAAACAATGTCTAAATCCAATGTTATGAGATGTTTAAAAATATTTTTAAATGTTCATGAAAAAAATCCCACTTTGTTTAAAATTGTTTAGAAGTTCTGCCTATACCTTCTAACAGATCTGGTTGTAACAGTTAATCCACCATAAGATCATTTTGATTAGCCTATAGACCAAGTTTTTTACTACTTTCTCAGAATCAGACTCTGTAAGTGGGGTTGTTTTTGTTCCCCAAGGAACAGGAATGAATTTTGGTGAGATAAAGCAGACCAAGTCTGGGATACCAATGTGAATTGTAGCACTTTTCTTTGCCAGAAAACATAACTAGCTGCTTAATAGTACAGAATTTGCTGACTTTAGGCTTCTATCTTTCATCAGACATGCAAAACCTCACACACCTCATATCCCTTAAGGAACTGCTTGCTAGGTCCACCTCTGGGCACAGCTGCACTGGGAAATATGCATTTTCTTAATAGACAGACGAACTAATTGCTGGGGTTGATGCACTGGCACTCAGCAGAGAAAGACACTACTGTACCACTAACCTGGAGAGCTACCATGCCAGGAGTTCCATGCTAGTATGCAGGTTACTGCTCCGGTTTTCTTTCCTACTGCAGCTCAAATAGTTCTTGTATTGCTCAGTTAGCACAAGGGTTTATGGCTATGGATGTGACTGAGTTACCATGGAGCCTTTGGACCTGCAAAAGTGAATGGGTGGTTAGATTTAACTATACAGGCAGCTATGCTGTGCAAAAAGAGCATTTTGGTCTTTATCCCTTGTTTCCTAGTGTGGGTTAAAGCATGCAAGACAGCAGTGTTATCTGGTCAACCTGACCAGAGCACATATTCCAAAAATCACAAGGACACTTTGGAATACATTGAATAATATCTGTAAAAATGTGTTTCTATTGAAGATAATGATTTTACTGAAACATGCATAAGACTTCAGACCGAAGTACTGAAAGTCTTTAGAAATTTCATACATTATAACCCAATTTAATATAAGTTATCCTTAAGATAAACAAGGCCAAGTGCTGTCTTTCAAAATTCCTGTTTTCATCAACATTACGGTATCTCATTGTGTGTATCTGTGATCCATCTTAATCTGTATACTGGTTTCCAAACTCAATAGACAAATATTTCCTGAACTTCCTGTTTAGACTTCATCATTGCAACCATTTTGCTGCCAATAAAATAAACTGTAATAAATTCTCAAAATCATGTAAGAGGTTGCATTGAATTCAAGAAGAATTTGTGATTCTGTGTGTAAAAATGAGATGGTTTTATTCAGATTCCTAAGTTTGGGTAAGAAAAGTCATCCTCAGCAGCGTTTTCATTCCCTCCCTAGATTCAAAATGATGACAGTTATGTTGTTCTCAATGAAAACCACAGTCCTGAGGTGAAGTGTGTGCTATATATAGAATGAGGGAAAGAACTAGGCATTTATGTCTGGAATTCACAGCAGCCAACATGATGAGTGGGGAATCATCTGAGATATGAGTAGCCAATGCTGGAGCACAGCCCTGACTGTTAAGAGCCTCTGGAGCACTGCACAGTGCTTGGATAGGGATGGATGCATGAATTCTCCCTGGAGCTGGGTTCCAGAGCTGTCGTCAAAGAAAAAGGTGGTGTCAGTTGGCACCAAAGTGCTGTGTGTTGAGGACTTTTATCTATAGTGTAAAAAATTAGTTTCAACATGTTCCGTCTGAAAGGATAATGAGTGATGAGTATTCACAGTGAGTGAGATTCTAGATTCAAGTCAAGACTCTGGAAGAAAACCTGAGTGCTTTGGGAAATGCCAACTCTCAAAAATTATGACTAACATGACAGTTCAAAAAAAAAATCACACATTCTAATGCTTAATTCCAGTATTTGCCAAAGAGTATCCACATTAAAAATCAGACCAAAAAATATTACCATTAACAGAGAACAAAATAAGGGCTGAGTTTTCATATAGCTTATGCCATTTGGCTTTTCTTTTTAAACATTGAAAAAGCACCTGAACTTGAATTTCTCATCTGGAAGAATCACTAAAGCAGAGCTTTATTATAAGGGAACTAAAATATTTTTTTCATTACGTTGTGGGAGTACTCATTTATGAAACCCTTGTCATTTATTTTAGAGGACAGACCTATCTGTAAGTCTAAGCTTTTCAGAATTCATTATCTTATTATAGGAATCTAAATTGAAGACAAATTCAAAAATTTTTGTACTTTTTTAGCAACAGAATAGAATAAGAGAACAAAAGTAATGCTAACACCTAATAGCTTGTTTTCACTATCTTTATGCTATCTTAGAATATTTAATCCATGATGGCTTACTTTTCAAAACTGCAGATCTACAGAATGGGCATCAGATGTCTAATTCATGTTTTACTTTACCATTAGTTGCCTGGAAAATATTAATCATCTAACTAGCCACATGTAGACCCAAGAACTCAATGTATGTGTGCAATTGATAAATGCATGTTTGATATTAAATTTAAGATACATTTAGTATATATGGTTGCACATCTAGCACATTAAACACTGGGTCCCTGGGTAGAATAGTTTTGTTTCAGTGTTGAAATTTTTGAAAGCATGAAAATAAATTAAGGTAAGAGATTGACAGCCATATTTACATAGTAGGTAAACTAAACCTAGCTAGCCAAGATAAATACCAGATCTTGGCATTGTGTCACAGAATCTTTATGGTGTCACTGTGGTAAAGAGCTCAAAATAGAGAGAGAAAGGGAACAGACAGCCAAAAAAATCCTTAACGAAGCATATTCAGGAGAGCACTGTATTTCCCTTAAAAGCTGAGCTATTTTCCATAGTCATTCTGTTCTGAAAAATGTTGCTCTGCAACTATCTCTTTAAGCTGAACTACTCGGTTTTCACTCTGGTTTTTACAAGGGAGTGAAGGTGTGCAGAAAGTGAACTGCTAGAAATTTACTTCTGGGTTTTAGAATAGGATCTCATCTTCTTAAATTGTATATATACAAGTGGGAAGGTGACATCTGCATTTCAGAAATTAAGCCAGCCCAACCATTTTCCACAGTTCCTTTAAATAATGTCTCCTGATCTAACCTAACAATTCCCCAGGTAAACTCCTTATACTTCAGCTGCCTGCATATGCACAGAAATGCCTACTTAAATAAGAGATGCAATTTCTCCCACTGAGAGGTCTAGGTAAGCAATTTTAGTCTTCTAGGAGAGGTGTAAGGCGCCTGCTCCTAAGTCTGTTTTGATTTTATTTCTCATTGGAATTATGTAGAATAAAATGCATCCGTAGCAGCAGCGTCTGGAACATCTGTGCTGGCCCCTTTGATCTATTTGCACTGTCCCTTGGGCTAACCTCAAGGCCTCACTCATCTGCTTTATTTTAGACTCTTTGGTCTTGCTGTCCTTTTGTGGCTTCATTTTAAAATCTGTAGCAGATATTATTAATTGGGATATATCACTGTCTGGTGATCAAAGAACTGGAAATAGAAGTTTTGTCTTTCTGACTCTGAGTAAAACTCAGAGCTTCCTACTCTATTTCAAGCAGCAATGCAAAAACAGAGAGAGATCACCACTATATTCAAATCTTCAGAAGTGAAAGAGGCAGATGGAACCCTTAGTAAATGTAAACATTTGCCTGAAGTGATCTGCACGGCTGTCTGGAGCTACCTGTAGAGTATATGGTGAAGGGTACATAAACTGGACTTACTTCTGCAGGTTTTGAAGGAATATCTTTTCTCTAGTCATCACGAGGGGAATTTAAGAGCATGTTTCAGATAAATTGGTTGTCTTTTGGAGCAAGACACCTAGCATTTTAGTAAAGTAGTACCCAAATTAGGCACAGTGCATTGCAGCCTTTGCTAAATGGAGAAGTCCACAGGGCTGGTAAATTAACTCTGCTTGCAGTATACTCCTGGGTTTGCTGGTGATGAACTATACACATGCTTGATGTTTAACAGACCTTGCTTTGTATTAAATCTGAGACATATGGCAGCCATTACTGAAAGCAAGAAATTTTTTCACCGTCAGCAACTTTGACGTTGAAACAGAACAACAGCTCTTGTCCATATCTCCTCCCAGTGGGTCTTTCTTAGTCTATCTTTTTAGCCTTTCCAGTCTTTCTCGAGCTTGTGGACTATTCGAGTCGCAAGCATGTACACCACTCTGCTCTAGGAGATACTACCACCTCCTGCTGTTGTTGGTGTTCCTCAGTGTTTGATTTTTTTTAATACAGATTCTCTTATTACATTGCTTAACAATGATGATGTGGATTGCCAGGAAGACATATGGAGCAAAAATTCTGTGATAGCTTGAGACATCTTCCTCAAACTAGAATACTCCCAGCAGTATATTTAAAAGGTCTCTAAAATTCACAGAGTGGGCATTCACAGTATTTTTACTGTAACAATTTTTGCACTTCCTTTTAGTGTCATGAAAATACCTTGCATACCGTTACCTTTTGGGACACTGTTCATGATCTCAGGAGCAGTTCATGTTTCACTGATATTTTTCTTTGATTGCTCAGCTTCACATGTTAAAAATTACTCCATTAACACAAAATTCTTAATCCTTTCTTACTGAAACTAAGGCTCTGGAAGGTGTCTCAAGTTGAATACTCAAAGCAAAATCCCTCACTAACCATTAGTCGTTTTTTAAAATCTTGGCCATGGTCTTTTATTAGTCTGTAAAATTTTATCACCATATATTGCACCCTGTAAATAATAAATGGTAACACCAGATGATGGAAGACAGAACAAAACAAATGCGTGATTGAGAATTTGTGTGTAATCGTGAAGGTTTCCTGGAAAGCAGGCCTCTTTGTAAAATCTGCTTGGGCACCCAAGCAATCACTTGCTCTTGCAGAGATCTTTCCCAGACTTTTGAGAATACATACACATTACTGAGAAAGTCTTAGTAAATTTTTTGCTGTTTTCTTCTCCAGGTGAAAAACCGCTTCTTTGAATTGGATGGCAGATGTGTTTTATAAGGATCAAATATCTGGCCTGCAAATCCACAAAGGGCAGACTGCAACGTGCCTCTCCCTTGTTGAACAGTAATTCATACATATAGGCCCACTGCCTGTCACAAGGTAAACAGCAAGTCCCTCTGCCAGTGACTTCTGTGATAACATCACGAACATCTGTGCGTGATTAGCAGGTTGAAGGGTAAATTCAGACCCCCATGAAGTGCAAGATAAATCAGTCTTTCTTTTTTTGTTAAATGTGCAACATCTGGCAACTTACATTTAAGTGTGTCACAACAGATATCTGCCACCAGGACTCACTATTTTAAACCCTTCAGTATAACATTGGTGAAGGTCTCGGCTTGTTCTTTAATGGTGGACAGACCTCAGCACCTCTGTAGCCTCTCTACACAGTCTGTGCAGATTTAGCACAAATGCAAACCAGTTTTACATTGCACTGCCTAGATTTCTCAAGAATCATAGATACACTTTTCATAGTGAAACCTCCTTAAATCATTCACAACTGAACACACAACTATTTTAACCTTCATACAGTGGTGCCCTCACCTCTCCCCAACTCTCTTCTCTGGAGTCCAGATGAAAAGCTTCTTCATCATTAATATGTGGTACCACATCTGCTGTGGGAGGACAAAGGAAAAGTTTTCAGGCCTAGTTTGTAAAGTGACACTTATAATGAAAGTGTTTATACATTACATCATTGTTATACTTTTGTGCTTATAATTAGTACTTCTGCTTAAAGCTAGACTCTTTATTTTTAGGTATAGATGTAAATTATTTTCATCTAGTTTAAGATTTTTAAATATACATCTTAGTATGCATGAAGGAATCAATTTTATACCTGGCTTATAAGAAAGCCCTAATAATCTTTAAGAAAAGTGTCTGGAGTTCTAGCAGAGTGAAACACTTAAGCACTTGTTTTATTTTTAAGTGCATACTTAAACCATGTAAAAATTACTGGTACTGAGGCTGTATTTTTTTTGCTAAATAAAAACCAAAGTAATAGAAACATATACTTATGAACAAAATCTTTTGATGTGTTTAACATTAGCCCTGCTGAAATCAGTGGAAGATACGCCTGTACTTAAGGGCTTCTTTCCTTCTTTTGATTACTTTTTTTTTTGTCTACTCTACTTCTATCCTTCTTTTGAGACATTCTTTGTTTAGGAAGGGAAGTACTAAACATTGTGAAATAAGCTGTTAGAAGTTTTATTATTAAAAAAGAGTAGGTAAAACTGAATTAAAATAATTATATAAATAAGTTTTGTAACTAATATAAACTCATAAAAGGTATCAGGATATGTTTTGTTTCCAGCATTTTCATTAGCTATTTCCTTGAAATATTTATGCCATTGTTCTGGCTTCGAACATAGATAGTTTTCCTGATACTAAGGTGTTACTTTACTTTTGGACTAAAAAAAATAATAAAAATCCTTCAAAATACTTAATGTGAGAAATACGTGTCTATGCCTTGGAGAGCAAGTTGGCTGGAAACAGTTTACTTTAGATCAATAATAAAATAAGATATTTAATTGGTGCCTTCATAATTAAAAACAGACGTCACTTCAGGAGACACTGGAGAATATGAAAAATTTGTAGAAATATATGTGAATATATCTCTGGACAAAAAGGAAAAGGCATGGCTTAATCCCTAAAGAAATGAAAACATGTTATTAAAACATTCCTAGCAAATGCTTTTGCTATCTTCTTCTCCTAATAGAGAATTATGTCTTTAAATGGCAGCATCTGCATTTGATAAAAATCAAATAAAATATTTCCGTACAAACAGATGGCACTGTTTTTAATTCTTTGTGGCCAGTTCAGGTATTATGAGAATGAATTATGATGTAAGCAAACTTTGCGTGCAAAGTATTTTTTGACAAAAATTTTGAATAAAGTTACACTTTGTGTTACCTGTTTTATCTCAGCCCGTTCCTCTCATCTGTTAAAACATAAAAATCAAATGCGTTCAGCTCTGTGGCTGCTTGATACTTAAGTCAGGATTTGCTGTCTTTTCCTGCCTAGGTGCTGAGGTGCCTTAGTTATTTTAGGGGTTAAAAGCTGTAGCCACTGATGCGTATATATTAGGCTGTATTCATAGAACACGGCTTGTAGCCTGCCTCAAACTATTACAGTCGAACAACAGTGACCAATAGAAAGAGAAGAAGATCCAAGAAAGCTGAGGTAAGCCCAAACTCTGAAGCAACGTCAAATTAGAAACAATAGCTAATAAGGTGTGCATGGTAATACATCTGGGAATACTAGCATGTACTTCAAGTTTTATATGCTATTAATTCTTAGGAGGACAGGAAGCAACACTGTGTTTAGCAGCCAAAGGCTGTGAATTTACAGTGATTTCTAACTGCCTTCAGATAGCTCCAGGAACTTGACTAACAAGGTAAATTATATTTCTGTTCTAAAATGTTATTAAGGTTATGAATACTTACATAGTGAGAAGGAGCCATTTCACTGTGTAAATTAGAGATGTTATTCTTTAGAAATATATTTTCGTTTTCTGGAATGCTTCCAGATAGGAGTTTCTGAGGCTGATAGATCTGTAGGATACAGCACTTGTTACTACTAATAACAATGCTGAAAATTATTAAATGATTACATATCATATGCAGCAACTTAAATGAGCTCTTAACCTTACTGGCGTATTAATCCTGGTGCATATGAGAGTTTACTTTTTGTTTAAATACTATTTTTTCCAAAACTAGCTTCCTAATTCTGACCAGAAATTTCAGCTATCAGTCTCTTGCTTCTGCTTTGCAAAATGTTGGCTAATCTTCATCAGAAAGCAAGAAGGACAACAGAGTTTGTGGTTTCTGAAGCGCTGTTTTTGTGCTACACAAATATTTCCTGCTGGAGTAAATTATCATCGATGATTTTGTTCATCCTCTAGTGGTGGAAGAGGCTAAACAAAGCAAATAATTGACTAGGTAAAAGAGATACAAGATGCACGAGTGTATATGATATAATTTGGTTAGGACTCACACTTTGTGTAGTTATATCAGGTATTTGGTTTGGCTGTTTGCTTTAGAGAAGGAAATTCATAACTTTGGATATGAGAGAGTGAATGAGGGAGGGGAATGGATTGCTAAAACATACTGCCTCCACGCTTTTTAAGAACATGACCAACGAACAGCTGTTAAAACACTCTTTGATCTTTCGGTTTTCTGTGATGAGAAAAGACCATGGAAAATCTGATCCAGATGCCATTATAATTTAAGAGGGAGCAAAAAAGAAAAGAGGGTATTATTGACTTTAAAAGAAGGAACACTGAGTACAATAGTATTTCCATCATAAGAGTATTGATAGCTTTATTGAAGATGGTACATGATATAAACTAGTTTACGAGTTTGTAAAGGAAAATAAATAAATTTATAAGAAGCAGTGATTTAATGTCAGAAAAATGGTCTGTGTTTTCAGGTTCTTTGAAATGACGCTTGCATGAACATCAGTTAAACTGGTAGCCAATGTGAAGTCTAAGTTGAATCAGGAAAATGTTCTTCAACATATAGCATTGAATTGTTTATACCTCTTATATTACTGTTCCATTTTTCCCTAACATGCCACAAGTAATACCATAGAGGACAGAATTTTGCTGTTTATAAAGGAAATATTATTTTCTATATAATACTGCTTTGTTAAACTTGTATGCCATTAGAGAGTTCTGTTTAGAGACAGCTAATTGTTTTTTTCCCCTTCCAAGGCAAACAATGACTCTAAAAGTTTATACAAGCCTTTTACTCTTATTCTTGGTCAATTCTGTGTGGACTCGAACTGTGAGACAAGTTTATGATGAGCTGGATCCTGAGCATTGGTCTCACTACACTTTTGAGTGTCCCCGAGAGTGCTTTTGTCCTCCTAGTTTCCCCAATGCATTATACTGTGATAATAAAGGACTTAAAGAAATACCTGCCATCCCAGCAAGAATTTGGTACCTCTATCTTCAAAACAATCTAATTGAAACAGTTTCAGAGAAGCCTTTCGTGAATGCCACTCATCTGAGATGGATAAATCTGAACAAGAATAAGATTACCAACAGTGGAATTGAGAGTGGTGTGCTGAGCAAGCTGAAAAGACTGCTTTACTTATTCCTTGAAGACAACGAATTGGAAGAGGTGCCTGCGCCATTACCAGTGGGCCTGGAACAGCTAAGACTGGCTAGAAACAAAATCTCCAGAATCCCAGATGGTGTCTTCAGCAACTTGGAAAATCTTACTATGTTAGATCTGCACCAGAACAGTTTGTTGGACAGCGCTCTTCAAAGTGACACGTTCCAAGGACTCAACAATCTTATGCAACTCAACATAGCAAAAAATTCACTCAAGAAAATGCCTTTAAGCATTCCAGCTAACACACTGCAGCTGTTTTTGGACAACAACTCCATAGAAGTGATACCAGAAAACTACTTCAGTGCAATACCCAAAGTGACTTTCCTTAGGCTGAACTACAATAAATTATCTGATGAAGGTATTCCCTCAAATGGGTTTAATGTTTCATCTATTCTAGACCTACAGCTGTCTCACAACCAGCTCACTAAAATTCCACCGATCAATGCTCATCTCGAGCACCTTCACCTTGACCACAACAGAATCAAAAGTAAGTGTGTGTTGTCAGTGTGGGATCCCAACAACATCTAATTATTTTTCAACATCTACTTAAGTATAAAAAACGCTCTTTGAAATAAAGAGATTGAAAATGTGCTCTAGATTATAGGGAGATGAGCAAGAGGACCTACTACAGGTCAGTTTTCAAGTCTAAAATATGACAACCAAATAAGTGCATGGAAGTAATATCACATGTCAAAACTTTTCATATAGATACATTAAATAACTTTGCAAGAAGATCAGAAATATGAGTTGATTAAGGAGTATTTGTGCATTCACATTTTGCTATATACATGCCAGTAACCATCTTGTGGGAACAAATGAAGTTTCCTACAGAAGGGCTAGGAATAAATAAGCAAGAAAAAACAGTTAAAAAGTGAGTGCAAAAAATTAGGATATTCAAACCACATTTGTATGATTCTTAGCTTTTCATAGTTCCCGGTCCCCTTAGGGACTTCTCAACTGAGAGGATTGCCACATGCTCTGTTCTTCTGAGTATCTCTCTGTCCACCTAAATTATGTAGTGGGAGCTTAATATGAGGTACTCTTAATACAGAATAAAATGTTGACTGTAGTCAACAAATTCTCTTTTGAATATGACTAATTAGAATGTGGATATTGAATATTTCAGGCTTGAATATTCTCCCCATCTTGATTACAGCACACAAAATGCTCCCATTTGGGTTTAGTCTTCATGACAAATTTTTCACCGACTTTAGAGAAGCTTTGACCTACTAAGGTTTATGCCCTCAAATGTCTTCCAAGATTTTCCACTTTGTATAAATGAGACAAGGTTTTGCACTCAAGGCAATAGAAGCTTGTTGTCATGTCATAGTTCTGCTTATAGTGCTGCTCTCAGATTCATCCAGGCACAGCAGGGATACAGTGGTTAGGGTCACTGGGTAAAGTATCTGCTCAGTAAGTTCCTCAGACCTTCAATCCTTTGTTTAATGACAAATCAAAAACCAAAGTGATGACTTTCTATCTATCACTGCATTCTCTACAGTGCAATGTCTACATATGTCTTCCTGTTGTGGTGATTTAGTTGAATAAATGGTTCCTTACTTCCGTATTGTGTCACTGTAGTTCACAAATATACTAAATATAATGGTTTGGCTTCCGTATGAAACAAGGACATATCAAAGGAAGATACTTATTAATAATTCAAGCTAATTCTCTGCATTTTGCAAAACAAATGTATGACACCTTGCAAGGAAAAATCAATTTTGTACAACTGGCACATATTTAAGTGGCTCGTGAGGAGTCTAACTGTAAATTAGAGTTAGGGCTTATGGCATACTGTGTTACCGAACATATTTTATTGCCCCCAGGTTACAAAGGGATTTATTTAAACTGCTGCACTGCAGGCCCTCAGGAGCAGACTTTATCTCCTGTTGCTTTAAGAGGACACAAACTGAAATCATTGGAATGCAACCTTTCCAGTTTAAGAATTGTTTTGTGTCTAGGTAGAAAATGAGTATTTAAAGAGCTGCCCGATTATCTTCCTTTCCTAAATAAGTTTATAAAAGGTTAAAACCATGAAAACTGATCTGTGTAGTATCTGCAAATTCAAGTCCCATCTTCCAATGGCGCATGGGTACCCATGAGCCTAAATCACAATGATTTTCCACAAACCTTATATTCCTTAGTGCTTTTCTCACTTTTCAAACATCATGACTAACTTCAGCGCAACGCTGCTCTTGATTTAACAAAAGACAAAGGTTTTCTTCTTAGAAACTACATGTAAAGTACTGAAATTATTATTAAAAAAGGCAACATGACACCTCAAATGAAATACAGATATTACGTAATGCACATTCTACTACATAGTATAATTGTTCAAGAGGTAAGGGATAATGACATAGTCTCCATGAGACGTTGCTCTAATATCTGACATCTCAAAGGGCCTTTAGGACTGCAAACAAGGAAATGTAATTCCACCATGCAGGAATAATAAGATATGGCATTAATTCTGTAGATTGTTTTTGTCTTCTTAAACCCGGGAAGCTGATGGTCAGTCATCACTCTAAGGTAACAAATGCAAAGGATTTGAAAGAAAAATAACTGTAAAAGCCTGGATCTTGCTTCTCTACAAGAGTCCTCCTGAAAGTTTACTTTTACATGTGCAGTACAAGCCCTTATTATAGTATTAAATCTCAAATAACTCTGCACGCCTGCCAATTGCTGCTTTGTTTTCACTTGGTGGTTCACAGTTACGCTGCTGGCATTGCAAGAGCTCAGACATCAAAATTTCTATGTAAATATTATTTGCCTACCTTTTATTGTATGCTATTGTATAACATCAGGCCTTATTTCTCCAGAGTTAATTTGTGAAGATATAAGGTGATATCCTGAAGCCCAGTGAAGTCAGTGAGAGCCTTAACACTGATGTCAGTGGAACCAGGATTTTTCCTGCAGTTGCTTTCCCAAGGATCTCAATGCACAGAGGAAAAAAGAGTACTTCAAAGTTATAAACGAGAGATACACAAACCCAAAACTAATTATGGCTCCACCAGCTACACACCACACCTGTTCCAAGGAATTTTAAAACATGCATGTTTACATAATTACTTATGACATACACATGCAAGGCTGTGGGGAGATGCCAAATGATGGAAAAGGGAGTGCTGGAGGAAGCAAAAAGAGAAGGCATGAAACAATGATGCAGTGAGTGAGCAAGGGGAAGCAGGTGGTATTACAATGCTATCAAAGCAGCGATAAAAGGGAGATAACAGTAAGTTCCCCTAGAGGAATGTCATCAGATTGGGATAGCTCCTCTGAGCTAATATTATTCCATGTGTAGAGGAACAGAGAAGTCCTTGCACCAAGTAGTAATTCCAGTGTATGAGAATCCTTTATAGGTTATTTGGAAAGAAATTGTTGAAGTTACAGATC
>Ga0181612_128792_pt1 | contig 16301 bp, 10 predicted proteins | sample HoacroProtozoa21_FD_119630 | JGI IMG/M metagenome (GOLD analysis project Ga0181612, IMG submission 119630) | Hoatzin crop microbial communities from Cojedes, Venezuel. Combined Assembly of Gp0051906, Gp0051904, Gp0051908
CGGCGGCGAGCAGCGAGGAGGAGCGTGCATTGCCGCCGGGCACCTCGGGGCAGGAACCCGTGGCCTTCAACAAGCTACCGAGTCGGGCCGGAGGTGAGCGAGGCTATCCACGTACCCACAGCCCCTGCCCGCCTGAGGGCCCGCCGGGAGGGCTGGAGCGAAGTCCTGAGTGGGGCTGGGCTGCAGAGGAGGGGATCAACCAACCAAGAAATAACGAGTGTCCGGCCGAGGCTGTCCCTGGGCCCTGCCGGCTCCCCCGGCTTTGCCTCTCATGAGGCGGAGGGGCCATGAGGAGCGGCGATGCCCAGCTGCCCTGCCGTGACGTGCCCCCGGCCTCAGAAATCCCTAGGGAGAGGGAACGGCAGTGAGTGCCAGACTGCGGGGCAACGCTTGCGCAGGCTTGGCCGGCCCCAGGAGCTTCTAGAGCTCTGGCTGCTGCCAAGCAGACTGCACCGCAGCCAGCCGCCTGCAGCGAGGCATTTCATTTCGGGATGGCAACACCACCCACCTAGTATGGAAGACGTCCAGATTTTACCGTGAAGACAGGTAAGGCAGTTCCAAGTCACCAGACGAACGCAAACTGTTAACAAATCTTTTCAGCGTGGTTCAAGGATATTTTTTCAGCTTTGGACAAGCTTTATCCTGAAGCTTCTTTTCAGTGGGTTACTTTCCTCTGACCTTTTTAATGCTTGTAGCCAGCTCATCTAATCTCAGAGAGGTCTCCTGGCAGAGGGAAGCAGACGCAGTCATAAAGTAGGTCTCATATTGTTTTACCATAACCTTGAAGGGCTTGGTTTAGATCAATAGCTTGTGGAGGGATCTTTAATCAAGTTGCTGAACCTTCCTTTGGATGTCTAAGTACTCTGCATTCTGAATCTTAACTCTGTTCTTGAAGAACTTGGATTTAATGTTGCATTTGTTCACAATATATTCATTCTAGACTGACATGAGTTAAAAAGAAGAAATGACATTTTTAATGGGACTGTGGCTTGAGAGACACTTTTAGCAAAAAGCCAGAAAATATCTGAAGGCCTGTTTCTGGTAGCAGATACATAGGTATTTGTTAAGCCAGCTCCCAAGTCGAACAAGCATTCAAATAGGATCTTCACTGGGAAAACAAAGAATAAAAAAAGAGCCTGTCATCACATTCAGACTGGATGTTCCTTTTCCCTACTACTACGGGTCTCCTACTTCATCAACCACAAGTTCAGCAACCTGTTTTTTACTCAGGGTTTTAGAGCACAAACATGTGATGTTTGTAAGCATACCAAACTGTCCCTTAATTTCAAGCTTTTCAAAAAGAATGGACGTAAACAAAGGCATTCAAACAAAACAAAATAGCACACAACACTCACGAAAATTTTATGTTTTTTAAAGTAATCATTTTATCTTTCTTTTGGATGACATTGTTTATTGTAAGACATCATTTTTATTAAATACACTGTAATACAAGAGACTTTCCATGTCATGTTGAGAGAAGCTGGTCACATGATTCACAAACAAAACTTTTAACACTGATACCTAGGCATCACTTTGAAATCAGCCAAGATGCAATGAAAGTTTTAAAGCAATGACTTGTTATAACAAACTGCAAAACAAGAACCACTAAATATTTCCACGGAGACATCACATTAAAAAAAAAAGAAAAAAGAAAGGAGAAAGATAATTCTACACACCAGGTCACAGTTTGGTGACAATATAGAGGTTTATATTTATATGTAGATATCCTTCTCCTTATCTTAAGTGACAAAGAGAGCGATATCTAGAATCATATATATACATAAAGTATAGGTGGAGAGCAGGGCTGGGACAAATATTTCATAATTAATTGATTCTCTCTCTATTGGTGATTCAATTAAACATCTATGTTGAATTAAGTTACTTGTATATAAAACATTCTTAGCTGCTTTTCTTTAAGTTACAGAAAGATACATATACGCTGCAAGATATAGGCCTCTGGAAAGTTTTGATCTCTGTTTTCTCACGTACTCCAATCAAATGGCCTCACTACCAGCAGCTTCTATTATCCTTGCCCAAAGTATTCACTGTTTATAAAATACCAACCAGTCATCACTCAGAACCTTCTACAATCAAACAAAAAACCCCCACAGACCTGGTCTAGAATGCATAGACGGTAAAATAACACACCCATCATTTCCAATTTCTTCTCCTGAGACGTATGTTTAAAAGATGGCAAAATAGTCACTTGGTTGCTATTGTGAAATTCACAGTGTTTTCCCTGCAACATGTAGACTTTTTTTTTTTTTTGCTTCATATTTGTGATGAATGTAGCACATCTCCCCCTCCCACCCCACCCAAATAAAAGTGTTTTAACTAAGGCTCTAAAGGACCTTGATTCAAAGCAGCAGTGGTTCATCCCAGCCCTCACAACAAGAAAATACAACTTCCTGTGCTATCAAAACCTTCATCTTTGATGAGAAACCCTGATCTGTTCCCCAGCCCCTCCCCAGTCCCCTCCTTCACATTTTACAGTAGTATTTGAAATTCACTTACAGGCTGCAACATCCCAGACACAGACTTGTTCTAACAAATATGCATTGTACCTTAAGTCATCCAGTGACCCGATGATTTTACTAGGTTATTTAATTATTTTTCAAAGTGTTTTGTAAAAGTCTACATCAACTACAACAAAAACCACCTCTCAGAAAGGTGGGGAGAGGTACAGAGAAAGAGAGAAGAGAGCAAAAGAGAGAAAGAGAGAAAAGAGGAAGGAAAGAAAGGAAAGGAGAAAGAATGAAAGAAAACCATAAAGAAATAGCAAAATAAGGATGAAAAAGAAAGAAAAAGAGCAAAATAGGCAGTTACTTATAAAACTGTAGACAATATATATACTGTTTTACAAATCAAAATGAATAAAGTCCTTTTAAAAAGGGTACACTCCATCTTGCATCATGGGGTGCTGCTGCTTTACAAGCGTCTGTTCTCCATGGCCAGTTCCGAGTTCTGCAGATCTATTGAGAGTGAAGGACAGACTGTGGCGAATGCCGCTATTATTACTGTTGAATTTTGGCGTTCTCCTACAAGTCGTGTTGCAGTCTGAATAGTCCAGCTTATTCTTGGAATCATTTCATTACTGCAGACGAGTATAAAATGCTAATGGAGCTGCACTGTTATTCTAGGACAATAAAACAACCATAGCACAAACCTAGAAACGACAGTAGAACAAACTCTGTTCTCTGAGCTTGAAAGCCTGTCTGTTCATTTCGTTGTGAGAAATCAACAAGTGAGATGGGAATGGAAGAAATGTTTTTATGCAATCATTGGGGGAAAAAAAAGTGCTTGTTCTTATATCTCTGGCATTCTAGCACTGCCTCTGCTGCACACCAGTCAAAAAGTTGAATCTTACAAACACAGAAAAAGAAATATCAAAAGAAAAAAAAATTTTGGTTACTCAGCAGACTTTATCAATTTATTAATAGCACTCTAATCATCATTTGTAATAACGTAGGTGTATGTAAATTTATACATATACACACAGCCCATACATAATGTGCATGCATGTCTGCACATATATAAATAAAATACAACAGACATAGGCATACATGTATATGCTATGTGTGTGTATATATATGCCATATGCAAACACACATATATATTATATATATATGATCAGTTCATACTACAGTCCAGAAAGACTTTTTAAATGAGCCTGATTGTCATATTTACTGTCTACATGATTCAGCTGACAGTGCAAGCATGATGAATATGCACATATACTCACCCTTCATTGTGATTTGAACACATTTCTTTCCCTTCTCTGCTCATGCTGCTACACTTACCCACCTTGTCATGAACAAACGCAAACTATATACAGCTACAGTTTATAGCTTGTCTACTGTGATTATACTTTTTACGCACTATCAAGAACACTAATGATATAGGTCAAAGTTATTCATACCGGTGGCTCTGTAAAACATTTGGTCCTTTAGAAGTTTAACATACTGCTATGTTATTGCACAATGCATTGTAACACTATTTATTCTCTGAAATGACTCTAATAGTCTCACTAGCAAATCAAAAAGAAGATGCCACTAAGCACAATTTCAGGGTTTTGTGGTTATTTTTGGTATACATTCTTTCAGTGCTTGCAAAACCCACCTGTTTGCTTTCAGGCTGGAGCCTGCTTTCCCATAGAAGAAGCATCTCAGATGCCTTTTTCTTCAGCTTATAAGAAACTAATACAGAATACAGCAGGTAGAAACTTAGCACCCCTCCTCCACCACCTGCAGCCTCCTCCCACTGCACAGTAAGAGCAGACTCTGACACCTTTCTTTTCCACCACTGTTCTTTCGAAAATAAATTGCAAATTCCTTTAAAACACAACATTCAGATTCTCAAGATAATGGGTTTCACTGGATGCTCAGTCTTTATTTAGCTTTCTGTGTGAAATTCCAAGACAGTCTAGATAAAATCTTAAGGCCCATTTTGTAGGAATCTTCCTCTGGCTTTTTGTGTGTTTCCAGTTCAGTAGCGGTAAAGAATTAACATCTAGTTTATTAAAGAAATACCGAGTATGGCTTTATAGTTACACTGTCGTATTTATTTGTAATGCTGCCTTTTCAATGACATTGAGAAGGGTAAAACTTCATCACTGTCCAGTGAACTGTTTTCTTTTGAAAATGTTCAGAATCTTTATGAGCTAGCTCTAAAAGCTTCTGAAGTAAAAACCTAAAGTGCCTCAATAAATAATAGATGCGAGCAAATTATATATTAAATGTGCTAAGGGAACACTTACAAAAATAAAATGCTTAATTTATTAAATAAAATATCCCCAACACAAAGATGAAGGACTATCTTGATCTGGCTCATATCAATAAGAAGTAACAAAAAGAGAAACCAGAAAGAAAGATCACTTTTTTGCAGTAACGCCCCCTCACAGAGGGAGGCAAAAGTCTGAGGAATAGGTAAGGTAGGTTTTCATTTGTAAGAATTCATATTAAAAATAATCCTAACTCTAAACTTGAAATCATCAACTTCCAGTTTGAAAAATAACAGGTATGCCCATGCAGCTGTCATCAACACAGTGGCCATGCAAATGTACACATACAATGCCAATCCAACCAAAAATAAATTATTTAACACAGAGTAATGACAGCACTAGTACCAATACAAATATGGTGCTGAGCTTAGTGTCTTTGCACTCTGAATAGTAAGCCATAACCTCAGAGTAATTTGTTTTCTCTAGAGATCTTTATCCCCTGCCATGGCTCAAACATGACCAGTGATCCCCATTCTTTAGATTATTCATGTTATATCAGCCTATTGTATCTGTAACATTGTAAAGGCATTGTAACACGGCTAATGTCCGCCATTAGCCCCTTCTAATGAAATATAAGTTATATCGTTATGAGTTCGCTATGCCTACTAGGGTATACTACAAGATGAGTGATAGTTTCTGCACAAAGGGCATTAATCGACAAAGACCATGCACGGTTTTGCTTGCATGGTGAAAAAAAAAAGAAAAAGGATTGAGGAAGGAAGGATATACTGCTGGACAAGCACAGCATAAGATACACCTGCCCCAGCATATACAGCTTGTACAGCTTGTCCTGTCTGATCAAAATCCTTAGTTTCAACATGTGATCCTGAAATCAACACTGTACATTAATAAGCCTAGCTTCAGCCTTTATTAAAAAAGACTAGCCGGAGAACATTTTTATACCAGTGGCATGACAATATCCCCCCAGAAGAGAAAATAAGGGCATGTGTTTAGCTTATCACGTCGTAACATAATAGTGTGCAGTGCAGGAAGCATCTTTTCCCCTTTTAGTTGTATCTGGCAATGAAAGGTGCTGGCAAAGCACGTCCTCGAACAATCCCTTTAGTCCTCAGAAAGACTCTTCACGGAAAGTGCTAAACCCCCTCTTGCCTTCCGTCGAATCAATTCAGTGTTTCTTTGTGGGGTTGAATGCCATCTGATCCCCTAGTTTCTCCAGACAGTGTATCACACAAGACTCTCTTCTTTCCATCTGGCTTTATCTCTGCAAGGAATATGCTTCATGTAGAGAACACCAGTCTTCTTTTTCCACCCACATGCTGAAGCAAAAAAATTGAGGTGCATCCATGGAAACTCCCAAGAGCTGTACAGCAGAAATCACAAAGTTCGAGTCAAATATATTTTTCCCTTTTTTCATCCACATCAAAGGCATGAATACAACAAGGCATTGTTAGTTGTGGTGGGCAAACTGAAGAGTCTGCTGATATAACAGATCAGGTTTTTAAGGCCTTTGTCTATGCAGAGTTACAATAATGCAGAAGCCAAATTGATTAGAAAGACAGGAGAGAAGAACAAAATGATAGAAACTGAAAGAGAGAGAGAGAGAGGAGATACACCTCAGTAATGTCTAAAAAGTCAATACTGTGTCTACAGATGGAGAAGTGCACATTGCTTGCCCTTTGAAAGCTTCTCCGCAACTTTGTCATTAATACTGTCAAAGTTAAGAACACATTTTAATGGAGTTCAGCGGCAGTTGAACACATTCATTCCCGCAGCCCACAAGAAGAAATGCTAGAAGACTTTAGCCTAAAATATCCAAGTAGACTGGAGATGCCTTGGCCAAGTTCTGGAGGAGGGAATGGATTTCTTTGATGTTGAGCCTCATGTGAGGCTCCCGTTGCCAACAGCCCAGCATCAAGTCATACACTTCCTTGGGACATGTGCGAGGTCGCTGCAGGACTCGGCCCTGAGTGATGCACTCAATCACCTATGAGAAATCACAAGGAAATGATCAGCACAGCTGTGCCAACTACGTGGGGGTCATCCATGCAAGAGTTAACTGCCAATTGTCACAGCAGCCTTACTGGCAGCAGACCCCAGCCAACTCTGCGAAGGGCTGTGTTTCTAGGCAGACACATGAGCAGTGGGATTCGACCTGGAAAAATCGCTGTCGTGTTAAGTTGTCAAGGAGCAGTAACTTCACTGACGTTAAGTCCAACCATGCTGCCGCTTCCACTCATGAGGGAACGATGGCCAGGCAGTAATCCCACACCTCCTCTCTCTACCCATCTATCAACCTCACCTCATCTCAGAAGGAGGATGTTTTCACGCTGCTCACACAGAGCCTCAGCGCCTCTCCCTCCCTTCCTCCTTAAACTTACGAGTATCACTGTGGGCAGTTTCTGGAAAGGGCTTACTTTTGACTGCCTGGAAATCAAGACATCTCCATATTACTTCAATCTATTCTAGAATGGTTTTGGACAACCACCCTGCAACAATAACATGTATGACACGGAGCTGAAGTCACCCAAAGCCCGTTCAGGAGATAGGTAAGCTCCTTTTCGTTGCCTGATGGTCTTTCTCAATACCCAGTGCAGACTCTATCGAATACAAAAGAAAAAGCTAAATTCCAGCTGGTGTAGTTATGCTTGGACAATTTCCATCCACCCTGGGGAGAAAAGGGTGAAAAGGAAGAAATTCAACCACAAAGTTCATGACAATTCCATAAATACCTGATACCAGTGGTTTTGCCTTTACTAAATAAATTTATTGCTGTCCCTTCTCCAGATAAGCTGTACCAACAGTTAATGTGCCAGCCTTGCCAATGCAGTTTGAGAATGTATTACACACACCTCGTTGTTTGAGAGCTGATACCATGGCTGTTTGCCATAGGTAAAGATTTCCCATAATACAACCCCCAGGCTCCAGACATCGCTTTCTGTGGTGAACTTCCTGTACATGATACTCTCTGGAGGCATCCAACGAATGGGCAGCATGGTGTGACCCCCAACCTGAGAAAAACAAATGAAAGAGTCAGAAATAATTCCTCCAGGCCCTCACAAGGAAGATTATCAAAACTTTAAATAAGGAGAATCCATGGTTTCTTTTTTTCCATCTGATACAATTCACTTGAGGAGCTTTTAAGATCTAGGGATTCATGGTCCAAATTCCTCTCTCCCCAGAAACACTATCATGCTAGGTTTCTCAAAAGAATCTCCAAAGACATTGTTTCTGAAGTGCAAACTCTTTTTTAACATTTACTTGGCACACCCCACTCAAGGAACAGGAAGCTCTATAAAATTAATTAATTTAGCCTACCAATCCACTTTAAATTAGGCCAGTTTTACTCTCCGTTTTAATATTCTGGAAACTAAAAAAGATTCATTAAATGAAATCTGCACTGATGATTCTCCTAGAAACTCAGTGATATCAACTGAAATCCATGAAGACACAGTGGTCTGACTGTATGACAAAGTAGGATCAGCATCTGTATGGTTTAATAGCCTAATTTTGAGTGAATTAAAGCAATGCTGTTTTATGTTGATAATTTCCAAAGTTAATGCCATCAAATTATTTTGTTCCATATTAACTACTGAGTCCTACAAAGCTTTAAAAAAAATATAGTCCTTGTAAAATATGGACTCATCGCAAATCAACCTGTGTTAAATGGGATCTTTCACCGAATGAACGCCATTCTGAAAGTCTCTCAGAACATTTTTCATGTTCCCCAGAATGCTGCACTTACTTAAAAATAGGTTTCCTAACCTTGATTCAAATGCTAAAAAAATCTCTTATTTCCAGTTCATAAACAATTATTATTTTTTATATGTCCCATTCTGACTTTCTTCATCAATAAAGAAATCCACTCAAGTATTATTAAATTACTGTAATTGCTGAGATACTGTGATATAGATATATAGATATTCTGATTAATTTTGCATCAAGACACCTGTGAATATTTCCAAGTTAAAAAAAAAAGGGGAAAAACTTTTTCAAGGACATCTAACTTTTGATGAATTCTTATTTTACTGTCTGAAAATGTATTTAGTTATGAAACAACATTTTCACTTTCAAGCTTCTGTTTATTCAAAATATCATTTCTCCTTGTTGGACTTTACATTTGTTGTGCCCTCCTTGTTCTCGTGTTGAAACAGCAGATGGAAGGAAAACCCAACACAAGTTCAGTCATGGCTCACATTATTTCTAAATCACACATAACATCTGTTTCCAGCTATTTGTCAGTAAATCAGCACTAGTACAGCATACCAAAAACGCAGCTATGTCTCTGCTAGCTCAACCCTATTCTGTGCATTGCCACAAGTCAACACTTGCTACTGACTCCATAAAATCGGAGAGTCATGCTAAAACCTTCATAGACTTGGTCTGTTACTAGGCTCTTTTTCTCCCCAAATGCCGAATGAAAGGCAGGGCTTCCAACTTCAGCTCCTGGCTACAGTGTAGGTGTGCTTCTGAGTCAATGCAGGTTGTTGTGCACAGGTTTCACAGCCCCATTCAGAAGCAGACTCATTTCCTGTGGATTTCCACCTAACTAAAAAACGCATGCATGAGCACTCCATTGATAGAGAATGGATACACATTTTTAAGTGCTTTGCTCAATTTGGCCCGTTCATCTCTGTGTTACAGTTTACCCCTGTGGCAAGTAGACTGGCTGTTAAGATTGTGCATCGGTATTTTTAGTCGTCTTTGTCTGAGAATTCACTTGATGATGTGGAGAGTTTGAAGTAACACATGAACATGCTGAAATGCAAACAAAGCTTCAGTTTCCCACCTTACCACAGCCTAAACTGACATGGCAACCAAGCAGTCCCAAACCACCGCTTTTATCCCCATCTTGAGAGGCATTTCATTAGAAAGTCAGAAAAGTTAGTCCCTTAGAAACATGCAGCCACATACACCAGGACAAAGGGAAAGTGCCATTAAAAGATAGTTAGTCATGAGAAGCTTTTGGTCTCATCAAATATTAAAATGGCTCTTAGATCTGCTCACCATACAGCCTCTCTTACTGGTTCTATTCAGTGGCTTCTTTGACTCATTCCTTAAAAATTAATGAAAGCTATAAACAACAACATAAGTGGCTCTATTTTTTCTGATTTGTCTTATTTCACATTAAGAGATTTTGAAAAAGCAATTAAAATAAAACACTCTTCAAATCTTCTTTTCCCATGGTTCCTTGCTACAGAATCACAGTCTATTTGCGGTAGGACTGTATGCTGAGTTTCCAATGTCATTCAGCAAAATGAATGACACACCTCTACAGTGACGATGACAAATTGCCACCAAATTATGGCTCTGCAATGAACTGATCTGTAACAACACAGAGCTAGCTGTCTCTTTTTGTGGTTATAGCAAGACCGACTCATCAATATTGACAGCAAGAATTCCATTTATAGATAAGCACGAGCCACAGGGCTCTTTGGTGTTCTTCCCACATCATCTTTCCTGGACCTGTGTCCACTTCTCTCCCTGAAGGCAGAAGACTTCACTGGACAGAGCACTTGTCCAGGACTGATTAGTCCTGAGGTGTCTCCATCTCTGTCATTGCCAATATCAATCCTTTTAAGCCAAGTTACTTCCAGTGCCTCAGTATCTTTGTGAAGATAATATTTAATGCCTTGCAAGGTATCAATAAAAGTGTTATAAGGGATGTTCTTCTTGCCAGATGGCATTGCAATGAAGACAGGACACCTGTGCAAAACTGAGCATCACCTGTGGTCCAACAGCACGTCCAGTTTCAACTCATATTTCAGTTCAGCCGCATCAAAAGCACAGGTCAGGGCCTGGCCAAAGGCACTTTTTCTGAATGTGCATTTCCTTCTCTATTAATGATCAGTGGCTATTGAGTCAACACTTACTCAGCTCAGAACAGCATTAAGGGCTGTGTTAAGGTTTATGCTTAACATGAAGCACATGCTTCAGAGCTTTCTTGAACTGAAGCAAGGTACATGACACCACTGTTTGCAGGACGTCTGAAACAAACCGCCAGTCAGTTGTGAGCTTCTTTGGGTCTTTATTGGACTGTTGAGTCCAAGCACCCACAGTTGTGCCTTAATAGCAGTGAAAAGAGATGGAATGCCATTTTGCAGTTTTTGCCAAACTCTCCGCAAGGCTAAGGGGTGTTTTACCAAGAAGCAGCAATGAAGGCAAATATGACTACACTGACCAAACTTTCAAGGTGCTGAGTACTACAAAGGGATACCTTCTGCATATGCTTTAATAAGAAACCCAAGTATTACACTGCTCTCAGATATCACCAGCATTCTGCAGGATAAAGTCCCTGCTATACACACTGTAATTGCAGTGCTGCTTGACACATGCAATTTTACAAGGGTTATGTGGTAAGCAGACTACAGTTGCAGATATATAACACCTTTCAGTTCATTCTAGCTAAGGTTACAGTAGGTTTAAAAGCATTACAGCTTTAACTTAATATGCTATCCCTTTAAAATCCATACTGTAGCTGTAAAAATGCTGCAAAAATTACCATTTTATGGATACAAATTAAGGTATATTTTCTTCACACTTACCTGAAAGCAGCTGCATTATGCTGCTTCATTCTTATTTAAAATTGCATTTCTACAGATCCTTTCTGGGACTTAAGTACTTGCTTCCCAATGTCAGTTTATGAAAGCAAGCATTCCCTAGTCTAGCTGTAGCCTTATACTACGTTCACTGGTTGCTTTTACTAGCAATATTGGGCTGGAATCTAAACCAGAAAGTCTGGTGGATTAGCTTCTGCAATGTGCAGGCTATCTACAGGGAGGAGACTGCTATGCCAGATCAGCCAACTATGATGTTCTCCAAAGAAGCACTTCCAAGGGGAAACCGCCACACTCTTCCATGTATGAAGTGTTGCATTTTCAACAATATAATGTCATTCCACTTCTCGCCACTTTCAGCACTCATCTTTCAAATGAGTTTAGTGCTTTAAAAGGTGCCAGATAAGCTGACCTTGAATATGGTTTTCACCTATTTGCAAACGTCAGACTCCAAGGATTGCTACAGAAGCACCATGTCTTAGCCTTGAAGCAGGGCATCTAATTCTAGAGTTTGCTAAAGTTTGTTCACTTTCTGGCTTCGTATGTTCTGCATCCCGCTTTGCAGGCACTACGAAATGGTGAGGCTTGTCTAATGCACAAATCTTGGTTTTAAACAGGAAGCTAGGCCTGTAGTACAAAACTCTGTGGAAGCTGAATTTGTAGCCCAAGGGTCTGCACACATCCATCCATCCATCCATCCATCCAATGCAAATCCAGCTTTCTTGCACATTAATGTTACTGCTACAGAGAAGAGCCCTCAGCTGATCGTCATCAAGCTAAAAGCAGGGGATCATTGCAACTTCCCTATGCCAATTAAAAATACATCTGTTGATACCCTGCCCTGGTCACTGTTTCAACTTCTACTGCCTGACTGCCATGGGAACCCAAAGACCTATCCCCTGATGTTTGTGAGCAAATGGGTAGGCTCTCTCACAAAGAATGAGCAAATGAAGCCTTGTGCTCCCGCTGGGAACAGAAGGCTGTGGATATAGCTGTTGGAAGCCAACCTACAGAGATACGGAAGAAACAGGCTGTATGTGGTGCTGCACAGGTAAGATGAAAGCCACTGGCTGGGAAAGGCACAAGAAATAATGTTGCTTAGATGATCACTCAATCAATTCACACCAGGTTTACTCCTTACTCATTTGTACCATGAAGAGGGAGGCCTGAACAGATTGACCACACTTCGGCAATGCATGTCAGATGCAACCTGGTCTTACCATAGCAGCACTGGGGGCTGTGGTGCTGAGGGTACAACACAGGGCTTTGGGGCACAACAACCCTGCTGCAGGGGCTGACCAAAGGACAGGACAGGCATCAGATGGGACAGGGAGGAATCTCTCTTTGTGATGAATGCTGGTAGCCATATTTGGAGAGGCTCCAGCACTCCCACAGAGGACATCAAATCCAAGCCCCAGCCTTCACAGGCATTGTGTTACATAACCCTTTGCCCATTTTTTCCAGTTTCTAGCTTTAAGTAGTTGATTACTCTGAATGCATGCAGTAAAAAGCACAGCAACCAATTGGATAGCCTTGGAAGACAGACCACCTCATTTACGTTCAGCATTCCCAGGTTCCCACAATTCCCACAGTGTGACATTGCAGTAATGTGTCACAGTTCATTGTATATTCTCTGAAGACTGGTGATGCTTTTTTCTGCCGACAGGATAAAAGTAATCTTTTTACTTTGTGAGCCCAATGAACCTGAATGACTGATCCATGGGTTCAGCCCTGATCCTGCCCAATGCCCTGTCTGGCTTGACTGCTGCATCTCTCCAGAGCCCTGCTGATCTCAGACCTTTTGCAATTCAGGGTGGTAGTCTTGAGAGCAGCAACACAGTTCAGCATATGCTTAAATTAACTATCGTGACAAGTACATACTCAGTCTCTTTAACTGGATCTTAGCATGTCAAACTGCAACCAGGCTAAACCTTTTGATTAATTTGTTCACCCCCTCCTAAAAAAGCGTCTTGTATATTTGTGGGATTACAGCATTTCAGGGTACTTTTCGCTATTTATGTTTTGGTCTTCTGACTTGTTTCCCCATCTCAGGATGACATAACTGCAAAGAAATGTTCTCTGCAAAAATTATCATGTCTTATTGCTAAAACTGAAAACCTCTCCTCTCTTGGTGAACATCTGCTCCTCCCCCCTCACAAAATGCTGGAAAATGTTACACTCAAGCAAAAGAAAAAAAGCAATAATTTTTATTTTCAATTCTTCCATGCCCTGGCCTTGCAGACAAAGTCAATGTCTCCTCTTAAAATATCATCAGTCCCGCCATGTCCACTTGCAGAAAAGCAACATATTATTTTCACAGTCATAACAAGCCATACCACTCCAGCACATGAGGTTTGTTGAATTAAGATATAAAGCAGATTACTAGCCAATAGCTAAAGATGTGTCCTTTCATTTTCACTTTTAAACCTTCTTTAGTTCATCTCTATTCAAAAGGGGCTTATGTCTAAAGTTCTTAATTAATTCTACCAGTAGTCTTAACAGAAAACTGAAACGTTTAGAACAATATTTCTTACACTGTAAATTCTCTGCTTGGTTGTGCAACACTCGTTTAGTATTGTCTGTCAACTTTGTGTTGCTGGAGATAAAATTCTTTTCATTAGTCTCTATGAAACCATGAGCGGTATGGAGAAGTGTAAGAGAGACGAATTTCTCGAAGTTTCACATAACATAAGAACCAGAAGACACAAATGAAATTGGTAAACAGCAGGTTCATAAAAAAAAGAAGCACCTTGTCACATAACATGTGGTTTCTTGTGGAACTCTTTGCCACCAGATACTGCCAACCCCCAAGGCTTCCCCGGGATCAAAAAGTGATTAAACACACTTATGGAGGATAAAAACTGACAAGAGCTATCAAACACAAAGTTACCGTCTCTGGCCCGGGAAGTGCCTGGGTTGCAGAGTGCTGGAGGCTGAGAGAGTACGTGAGGGAAATATTAATAGATGCTTAACCTGCTTTCATACTCTTCTACAGGCACTGGTTACTCACAGTGATGAGATCCTGGACTAGGGGGGCCTTTGGAGAATCTGTTCCTTTGCTCCTATGTAGATGGGCCACACATTGCAAAATGCAGTTCTTACCAAATTTCTCAGCAATGCTTATGGAGGGCTAGAAATGATTCTGCCAAAAGGGTGGAATGAAGGAGAGACACCACATAGAATATAAAATACGTGAATGACCTAACTTATCCTACAATTCAGCATCTTCCAAAGACCTTTTCAAATGCTAAGTTGAAAAGATATAGTAACTGTATCTATTTCTGTGTTTTACACAACACAGTATCACGTTGGGTCAGCCAAATATACAGGATAATTAATAAACTGTAGTAGTTACTGCATTACAGAGCACTTAGTCTTCCAAGAAAGAAAGATGAAGTGCCCTGGAGGTAATATCAGATGAGTGCTATGAAGAAGGTGACATGATTCACATCTCTGGTCAGTAGAAATGTCCCCTATCAGAGGTACAGAAGGAAAGTTAATGGAGTAGAAGCCTACAGCACTGAAAAGTAACAGATTACAACTCTTTGGTGCCCCAGGATGAAGTGCATATGAATGAAAAAAAGAAGTCTATTCCTTTAAAATATCATTTATTTTACTTTAATATGAGAAAAGCTTCTAGTGTTAAACAATAAACGATAATCTAAGTGAAAAAACAAGGAGGTATACTGTGGTAACTTGAAAGGAAAGACAATTTGAACAGTGTATTTCAATGACTTTAGTGGACATCTAGATTTGTTTCTGAAGATGGGAATTCAGGACCTTGGTGAAAAAGCGGGGAGATCGGATTACCATGAACCAGAGAAGACTTGGCACGTTGAACCTGATGGCCTCTCACACAGACGTGAGGCAACAAAATGAGTACAGTCTTCAGCTTCACAAATCCTAAGAATACAGGCAAACCTACTGAGTTCCCACATCTTTCCCGCAAGTGAAAGAGGTTGTTTTGAACCACCAGAGCAAAAAGCAAGTAAGTCAATCATTTTATGTCAGTTATTTTGGCTTGTTCACAGACTACCTGTATCATGCTGGACAAGTCATGCCAGATCAAATCTGTCAACTACTGAATGCCTGAAGAGAGTTCAGAGATGTATTCTCTCCAGCTAGAAGCATCAAGAAGGCAGAGCAAGGCTTCATGAATTCAAAGGAAGACTAATAATCTTGCTATTTCAGAGAAATTGCTCTTTTCTGTGAAGACTTCTTATGTCTACTTGCCTAAAGAGCAAGGGAGAAATATGATCACAGCCACAATCTTGATCTGTCTTCAGTGCACGCACTGGGAACGTCTACACTGATAGAGTCAGCAGGCTAATCTAACTCCACGCAGATAGACAGGCACATTGGCAGGGACCTGAGAGAAGCTAAATTATACTAGTCCTCAGACAGATGCTAATAAACAAAGCAATGTCAAGGTCCTTGTGCTCATTTTCCTTCTCTTCTGCAGTCTTGATGATGTTTTCTCCTTCTCACTTTCTCTGGGCCATAATCTGTTTATATAAACTGGAAAACACAAGAGTAAAGTTTCACTAAAATAGAACTGAAAAAAAATCTGTTGTTTACCTTCCATTAATTCTACTTTTTGTCTCCTTGCTTGTACCATGACATCATTCTATGAGTTGAAACAGACATTTGCTCTGAAATAAGGCATCCACCAAACAACATGCAGTGTGATCACTGAAAATATCAGTAACTGCTGTTGCTGGGGGAAAAAAAACCCTCATTCCTATGAAGCTTGCAAATTCTAAATTGTTCTTATCAAATGCATATGTTGAATTATTCCTCAAGCCATGCTTAAAGTATTGTTCTTGGACACAGGAGCGAAAGCGTAGCCCAAGTAGTGATGAAATCATTTTATAGCTCTTGGCTGAATTTCTACACTGGAGTAAAGGGAGAATTTACCCAGCAGAAGGCTTGGAACCACAAATCTGGGGTTTGGTTTTGTATTTGGTTTTGGGTTTTTTTCTTCATTCTTTTCAAGTGTCTGTCTC
>Ga0181612_135999_pt1 | contig 16301 bp, 10 predicted proteins | sample HoacroProtozoa21_FD_119630 | JGI IMG/M metagenome (GOLD analysis project Ga0181612, IMG submission 119630) | Hoatzin crop microbial communities from Cojedes, Venezuel. Combined Assembly of Gp0051906, Gp0051904, Gp0051908
CAGACTTACTGAGGGAGCACTCAATTCCCCCATCCAGATCATTGAGAAAGATATTAAACAAGACTGGCCCCAAAGTCGAGCCCTGGGAGACACCACTTGTGAGTGGCTACCAGCTGGATTTAAGTTCGGTATGTCTGGTATGTTTATAATAAGAGGTATACAGAAAAAGGGATATCCTTCAGAGGGGTCTTTAACTCACATATTCAGTTTTTTCCTGCCAAAATTTCTTCTTGACCATGAGAACTAGCACTTTTCACAAAAGCGAAAAAAATAACTGATTCTGGCATATGATGGATTCCTGGTGGGGAGTACAGATGGATGTACAGCCAAATTTCAGAAAGGAGCGCTGAAATTTCTCTTTTGGTCATGAAGGTAAGTCTGCCTGTAGAGTTGAGTGTGCAACATAATCAAAATTGTGACACAAGAAGACACCTACTGTCAATACCAGTGGTAAGAAGAGCCTGAAAATGCTCTCTCAACACAGATGCTATTAATATTCCTGAAGTTTAATTTTCCTAACCCCACCATTTCTGCTGCTTGAAAAACAAATGCCTATGTAGGTACCCTCTGCTACTTGTACCTGCATGTTCTAATTTTACTACTATCACTACAAACACTGCAGGCAAAGTAATTGAAGTTTTGCAGGCAGGCAAAGCAACAAAGCAAAATTAATGTTGTTTCTAATAGTTATTAACAGCTGTATCTGTGCCTATTTACTTTATCCTCATTTCATTATCTAGCATGAAATCCTCTCTTTCACCCTCTGATGAAATCCTCCTGCTCATCCTCCAGGATGAAGGGTTGCCTCTAGGCATCCCCTACAGTATTTGTTTCAACACCAATGTTTCTGTCAATTCCCTGTTCATTTCGGAATTGTGCAATTCTTTATGGGATTCTCAGGACCACGTCTCATTACTCGGGAACCAAAAAATATGTCTTGAATGTTCAGGACAATAGTAGCTTAAAACGTTTACAGAGAGAAGCCCACAAATCTGTTCAGGGGACCGCATGGCTCTGTATCACTTTTCATTCCCCAAGATCTGTAAATCAGAGAGTGTTCTTAGGATCTTTGCAAAACAGAAAAGTGATCACATTTCCCAGCCATGTTAAAACACAGGTGGAAATATATTTAAAAGAAAACACAAAAATTGAGAAGCGGACTGACATAAATGGTATGTAATACACTATTTTCAAAGACCCCTCTGTAGAACATCCTACCAGTAGGTGTTTGGAAAGCAGCAGCAAACATAAACTGAAATCTGAATACATCACTAGGACATCTTGCAAAGAAAATGAAAAAATAGTTTCAAGATGCATTTATAGACCAAGTAACTCCTGACAAAGCTGCTCTTGTATTGGCTCTGGAACTGTTTGAAAGCCAGGCATAGCAAAGTGCACCCTTGGCCAACGTACATGCTACACGAACAGAAAAACCGCATGCAAGAACAGCAGAACACACGGTATTTAAAAGCACTATGGATGCTTATATTCCATTTAAAATACAAGGACTCTTTGTTTTTAACGTTTATAGCTCAAAACAACAAGAAAATCCATACAACTTTGCATTTATTTGTCTCTACAGAAACCAGAAGCGTGTTTAGATGGTGATGCTCTGCTCTCCAAGTCACTCCACTGCATCTGAACAGGATCTGGTTTAGTCGTCAAACTTAGAAGTTTCAAAAGCTAAGATGCAAGTATTTTTTAACTGCTTAATTTACAAGCACGAGTGTTTTGGGTGGGGATGGAAATATATTTATTTAAATTGCATTTCTAAGTACATTTTTTATAACAAATAGTGTGAAAGTACTTTAATCGTTAAAATGCTACCTTGGAAGAAGCCATTACTAGGGGGGGAAGCAAAGAAGACATTGAACTATGTTCATTTGTCTGCTCATTTCATTTTAATGCTAAAATATATCTTGTAATGCCAGTACGTTTCAGCACAGCAGTCAAACAAATCATCTTTTTTGGCTCTCTCCCACATTTTGTCTAGGAATATATCTAGCCTATCCAAGTGTCTGAAATAGGATTTTCCTGCCTAGCTGTTTGCCTGGAAAGGTGTTAGTATTCCCCTATCAATTTTTAGCATCTGCCAGCTTAGTCTCCTCTTTCTATACCACACACACAACGTCTTCAGGCATTTGTCTCCATTTGCAGGCTGAATGAAACCACTGGGTTAGGAATTTTGTGAATGTTACCATTACAAAATTAATTCACTGTTTAAAAACTGTGGCGGCTATAAGAGATCTACATTTTCCTGTTCTGAGGAACACTTTGTACTGCGTGTAGTCTCATACATTCCAGCTGCTGCTTGCATACGAAGTCTTTACATTTGTTTCCAACCTTCAGTCTTTTCCTTCTTCTCACTTTAACCACATTAAATATCCTATGTGCGTTTTGATTCATTTTCAGCCAAGCAATAAGCCACAGCAGAGTGGAACTTCTGGCTTCTGATGCTTGCCAGAAGGTGTTAGGAGGTATGCAGGCAACGTAATGCTCAGTCTGATCCATTTTTAAAAAAGGATTTAAAAATTCAAACTGACAGTTCAGAGCAAAAACAAAGCTTGAGGTTTTGCCATTGCTATGACAAAAGAAGTGTGCTTAAGGAAAGTAAGTAGTTATTATAAAGGTGTCAAGTAGATGACCAAATGAAATGCTGGCTTTTAGGTAGCAAAGAGACTCTGCATATAGTGACATTAAAGTAGGGACAGAATTGGCAAAACTGTCCATCAGCAATCCTATATGACTCACCGAAAGACATTTAAAACTGCTTATGTGACTCACATGGGGAAGAAAGACAGAGCAAAAGGGGAAGAATAGCTTACAATGGGAATGTCCATTATGCCAAGACGCTATGGGACTCTTCAACACCAGCCTCTGTCACTACACTGGTGAGGTGGCAATTCTGTCGCACAGTACAGATGGAGTAACATCACCTTCTAAAAATATTGTCTTTTCTTCTGAGGTTAATGGAACAAAAAATTTTAAGCACCACGAAGTTATTTGGTTTTATAGAATATACAGTCCAGAAATGCAGGTATTTCCCTTACAGCAGCTTCTGAAATCATTGCTTCTCAGCAGCAACAATGAATGACATATTATCAGCAAAACATAACTCTGTGAAGGGCTTGCCTAAAGAGATGTGGGGGACACTGGGATAAAGGAAAAGTTAAGCAGCAATGTTTTCATATTGCTTGGATGCAGGAGAAAAGAAGACTGGAGAAGCTCTCTGTGCGGGTGGAGCTCCCCACTTCCTTCCTGAAAACGTGCACAAGAATTGCAATGAAGATCACGTGCCTAGGCCATGAGGGAAGACCAACAGATGGAAAGAGGGAACAAGAAACATTCATACAGACTTGTGCTGTATGTTGTGTATATGGCATTAACCTGTGTATTAAAGGTGAAGAAGGGAATAGTAGTGGCCGTTCCCCGATTCCCACTGATATGAAAGAAACCAGGTTGATAGAATTGTTGCACCCCCAAAATGGCAACATCTTTTGACTTGTCATCAATCTAGGCAACGATTTCAACTATCAGTACAGGGTTCAGTGCCTTGCTGTTCAAGAACAAATAACTTTCTAGGGGGTGTAATGTTGCACTGAGACAATATAGGGAATGCATATCCCCATGGCAGCACTTAAAAAACTAGTCTATTTGTGTAAGTTTATTAGCAACGTAGTACTATGTGCTAGCCTTTTTACATTATCTGACAAAACATTTTTACATATTTACTTCCAGTGAAAAATGCAGAACAGATGTAGTTCCTGTTTAAGTAGGATTTATGTTATTTGCGGTTTAATGAAGCTAACAAGAATAAGGAGCTTCTAGAATATCATTATTGTCATGGTCTATATCACCCCACATCAAACTGCAGGGCAATCATTCACTTTCCCTTGCTGTTTTGTATATTTTGCCAGTTACCCATAAGGTCAGTGGTTGATTAAGAATCCATTTGTTTAAACAAAGCAAATAAAAAAAATTTAATGCTTCCAATGCTAACTTACCATCAAATTGCAAGGGTTAGATAAAAAATGTTTTCCATGACTCTGAGCTTGTTACAGAAGTCAATCCACTATGTATCTCTAGAAAGTGTTGATTTATGCCTCTCTGTTGAAAAGATGCTTAAGCTTTAAAGAAGCAAGCTTGTTCCCAGGTTCGTTCCTGCTTAGAGACTTGGTAGCGGTCATTCAGAAATGTAGTCATTTAGAAACTTTAAACCGACACTCATATTTTGTACAGTATTATAAATAATTCATACGATGAAATTTCTTAGTCTTAACAGATTAAAATCAATGGTTATGCATACCTTTCCAAATTATTATATGGAGAAACATAATAGTATGACAAAAGCTATCATTACACCACCACAGATCCTCCTCACTAAAGCAGAACACCAGGCTGAGAATTGGTTTCACAGCAGCATTAAAGAAAATCAGCCTTAAAGAGACCTCTGGAAGAGATTGTTCGGTCCACTTCTGTGCCTGGAGACACAAAGCAGTGTGTGTTGATCCTTCCTGACAGATCAGTTAGTCCAACCTGTTCTTGACAGTCCAACCTGTCCAACTTGCCAGTCCAACTTAACAGTCCAACCTGTTCTTGAAACCCCACAGTGGCAGATTCCACAGTCTCCCTATGACAAGATTTTTCACTCTGATCGATAATAATAAGAAAAGCAATGCACAGATAATTTGGAGTAACTAAAATAAATTAAAATTTCAGTATGTTGTGCCACCTACTCCAGGAAGGAGAAAGGGGTGAAGCAGGAAGAAATGTTGATACAGCAGTGTACACCTGATTTATGCCTGTTCTAAAAAATCTGTGGTTTAGATTCATATCCTACCAGGAGCCTCTACAACTGAACAACACCCACATGAATAAAGTATGAGCTAAGAAAGAGTATTCAATTTCATAAAACTGCAGTTAACTTCTACAAGGTCAGTGAATGCCCAAGGCAGTTCAACTTCTGTTGAAGGCATGCCTCCTCTGAGAAATAGTCCTCAATCACAAGTGTTAAAGCAGAGGTCATCAGTTTGACAAAGAGCCACCAAGAAGTATAAAGAGAGCCAAGATGGGTCTAACTTCCACCCAGGCCCTCATGGAAACTGTTCTTTGATGTGCCAGAGGAATGGATTAGGAAACATGTAACAAGCAGTGCCAAGGATTTGGGCCATACAGAGACCACCCAAAAAGCAGAGAAGACTCTGAGAACAGGGACTGGAATTAGGAAAAAAGATCTGGCAACTGGACGTAACCAAATTGTTCAGAGTGGGGCTGGCAACCACTGCTCGTACATATAAAGATGGAGGAAAAGCCAAGGCAACACCTGAAACCCTGAAAGACAGAGGACTAGAAGCCCATATGAAGGGCCAGAGGCACTACGTGCTTGTTTTAAAAGAGCTTCATAAACGATGTCCCAGGCAGAGTAAGATTATTTTTAAAACCTCTAACTATGAGTTCCTTTGATAGGCACCCATGAAATAAAATGAAGTCTGTGGTCACTGTGTTATTTAGATATATCCTCCAAGACACTCTGCTGCAAAAACTTAATTCAAAAAATTCTCATGTGATACGTCTCTTTGAAACCACCTACCGAGCAACCATGCTATATTTTCTGGATAATATCTGTAAATAAAATCTCTTACAAGCTGCACGTAAGCCTAGCAGACATACATTTAAACATTAAACAGTTGCATTTAAAATGGAATTTTCTTAGTCACAAACCAAAATCCCACAGAACTCATATACAAAAGCATTAAGATGGTGAGGGGAGAAGGGACTGAAACCCTGCTCATCCAATTACAAAACCTTAATCTTACTGTGACTTTCCAAATCAGCAGACCATTTAATAAAACTTGGGATAGTTCTGTCAGTGTAACCGAATCCTTAATCCATACAGAAGAGTCTAACTCTTTGAAAGACTACCTTTAATTTATCATAATGTTTCCACACAAAAGTCTCATTTCTGGTAAGTCCAACTCTGCCAGTCTGGAGAAGAATTATTTTGGTAAATGTCCTGTCAAACTACCACTGACTAACAAGTAACTCCTTGCAGCAGTACAATACACAGAAGAAAAACAAAACAGAAAATCATGTAAAATGTTGCCAAACTTAAAAGTGTTCTAAACTTTGGAGATTTCATGATTGTTATTATTTGCATACCATTACCATTTGCAGCTAAATGACAGGGTCTGTATGATGCTGTTGTACTTTTGTCTGCTATTAACTGGAGATTCTGGTCAAATAAGGGAAGGAAATGTTGTGAGACCAATTCTCTGTTGGCATAACTGTATTGATTTCATTAGACTTATGTCAGCAGAAAACAGGCTTCTGTTTAGATAAAAAAAAAAAAAGCCACACCATTTCCATTTATTAAAACATTTTTTTAACCTGAAAAGTAGAGATGAGTGACATGATCCACTCCTAAATCTAACAAAGTACATGACTGGGGTTTGGTAATTTTGCCAATCCCATCTCCAGTCCATTTTTTTGTTGCATTTGTGTGTCACACACAATCAGCTAGTAGGAAGTTAAGCATTATAAATCTTGAAAAGACCTTGCACAATTATTTTTTATTGTGATACACAAATTTATGCCACAGTTAAGCCTCTGTTTAGAAGAGGCCACGTACAAAGGAAAGCAGTTTACAACAAATGCCAATGATACGCTCTAACATTTCTCATCTATGCTTCAATTAATTAATCAGTCTTGGGGAAAAAAGGCAGTAGGAAATGTTCCAGTCCCTCTCACTGTAACAAGATGCCCTAAAGTCCTGGAAATGAGCAAGGAATATATTCGGGAATGAGAAGAAAATTTCACTGTATCTGTAGCTTTTGGAGGAACAGGTTACGCAGAGTGGCTCATTCTGGGATGTTCTCAGATGGATTTTTCAGTAACGGAAGCAGGAAAGACATTGCTCCAAGAGCTCTCTAGGGCACGCCAGCCTTAGGTTAAGCTGCAGTGGCTGAATCAGCCAGGCTTAAGAAACTAAATGAGAGCTGGGCCAGCTAAAACTGATCTCTTTTTTTCCCGTAAAGGATAACTGTAAAAATAGAACTTGGGCATTTTGCCTTAAATAAAAGGATTTCCACAAACGTAGACTGTAGGCAAACCCACATACATGGAGAGTAGTTGTATTCAATTGCAATTGCTCCTACATTCCCAATTCCCATCTAGAGAAACTGCGCTTTCTGGAGGTGATGGGCAATTTTCTTTCAGCGATAGCTGGCACTTGGATCTCTTCCTAAGCACTGACTGGGAGTTGTGCTTCATTACACTCACTGTGTTTGTGATGAGGACTGTCTGTGGCTTGAAACAGAAGCAAGAATGAAATGAAATTCTTTCAAAACATGGTCATTAGAACTACCAGTCCTACAACAGTACTCCAATGAAGGGCTTCAAGACCATCTTGATTTTAAATAAATTTCTTGCTGGTTATCTGCTTCCCACAGAATTTACCTGACTACAAAGGCACCAGAAAAAAAGCTAAGTAAATTTGTAATACTGACTTCTATGATTCTGTAACAGAACATCTCAGCCTTATCACTGCAAGTCAGACTACTGTCGTACAATTAATTCACTGTTGCTATTCTTTCCAGTTTAAAAACTGCTTGAGAAAGAACCAAGTCAGTGCAGATCGTTAGGGTGAAAGTGTGGTGTGTTCCGAGAGCTTGCATTTAAGTATTTTTTTACATGTAAAGCATATAGTGATTAAAAGGCACAATTCTACAAATGCATTCAGGAGACCCACACTGCAACATGTTCTTATATGGATTTTTGTCATGTCACCGCCACTGTTCAGCATGATTTGGACCTTCTGCAAGTATGATGACATTGGTTGTCCTTCTCCATGTCTGTTCTTCCCTGTTCCTGAACTGAAAGGTCAGAACTTCTCCAGTAATCCTTCAAAACATGACTTTACCAACCATGATTTTGAGGACTGTTCTCTGGAACACAGTCTACCAGGCATGTCACTGCACCTGCAGTTGTCAGCATTTCTTTACAATCTTTTCACGGTAGGCTTAAAAGGATGTGAACTTAGAACCTTCTTTCTATTTAAAAGCCTGTCATTCTGGAATAGCTTTGAAAATAATTACTCTTAGCTCGATTAACCAAAGTTATTTCAGAATAGTCTGAATGACCAAGCTGTTTTTCTGACCGATTCTTTTTGGGATTGACCTGCTAGAAATTCACCTCCTTATTTATAGGTGGAACACTTTTAAGCTGGAAAAACACTGGCTGTTTTCATAAATCAAAGCTGCTGTCACTTGAATAACAGTACATAGGAATCAACAATTCAGTAGTATGTAATGCATAGATGGCTCTTTGGAAAAGGGATACATAACATATTTGTACAAAATACTATTTTTAGCATCTAAACATGAAAAAATTACCCTTTTTTGACACAGCCCTAACTGATAATTTTCATACTATCACATTTTATTCTTGCACTTGATGGGGACTCAGTGGTTTGAGTCCCTGAGTGGGACTCAGATACTTGGGCTCGTTTCACCATCAGTTAAAGATGATTAGAAGTATATTTTTGATCTCTGACCCTCATCTCCCTCTCTCTTCAATATCAGCAGAAAAGTATATACCTTCTAGCAACTTGTTGCAAGAACTGAAAAAGATGGTGTATATCAGAGCTGGATGCTGTGATCATTACAGTCCAGTGTCGTATACTGGACATGTTCTCACCACCTGGAGTGGGGCTTGCATTCTTTTCTGGAGGGAAGGAATCTATTCCACTTGTATGAGCACGGCAGCTGAATTTACCATCAGCTTGTGGTCCCTAATAATCCAGTAAACCCTGTTCAAAGGAAAGAGAGATTACAGTCGAGTGTCTCATTCCCCAAAGAAAACAATGCGGCTATATGAGAAAGAAAGGGAAAGTGGTTCCATTTCAGCTTCTGAACTCTTCCTTTGGAAAACAGGTTATTCACAACAGAAAAGTATTTTAGACATCCAGGTTTGTTACTAGTTTAAAAGTCACAGGAATTGCTCCAAGGACAAGACAAAAACTATAGGTGTACAACTGAAAAGACAAAGAAAATCCCTCAACTAATATTTTTTTAGAGCACATACTCACCAGGACATACAGACACAGAAATGGATTTGATTATGTAAGTTTACCTCTTGGTCATAGATAAATGCCATTTGCTATTCACCCCTAAAAGAAATGCCTGTATCTTCATCTGCTAAAAAGCCGTTCAAAGCACATACAAGCTCTACTTATATTCAAGAATGTCTGAAGGGGAAAGGACAGACAAGAAATGAGTCTGGGTGTCTCAGGAAGTGGAGAGGAAGAGGGTTTTCTGAAGAAGAGGGTCTTCTGTCTTCTGAGACTCAATCAACTTGCACCATTGATTTTAACAAATATCCAGTTACTTTCTGCAAAACATAGCTTAAAACACTTGCAGCAAGGAAATGAGGCATAAAGAAATCTGTGTTGCATCACAACAAACTGCTTTGCCGTACGTGTTCCGCACATTTCAGACAAATGAATGGACTAAGGTAAATGATTAACATTTATGTCTTGCTTTAAACATGTTATCAAGATCATAAACTAAATCATTTCAAATGTCAGGAAGCTACCATTTCCCTTCTGCCATTGAAGCATAAGTCCACTGGAGAAAACCATAATGAATACAAAATTAAAAGATGTATCATGGTGCAAATGCACAAGACTCTTCATTAAAAGTAGAGAGTCAGATTTAGCATTTAACTGTCAACCACATACCTTCAAGATTTAAATAACTCTAATATATCCTTTTAATTAAATAGGAAATTACATGCAAAATGGGAAAAAACATTTTAAAAGAGCTGGTTTTGCATTCAGTAGCCTATAACTGTGGATCATGAAAGCTAACATCCCCAATTTTTAAAATGACTGACACAACCTGGTTTAAAAGACTGAACTGGAGCTGCTGGAAGAATAGGACTGGAAAAACCGTGACTGAAGAAGGTGGACTGTGGCAGTCTGTTTGGGGCATGGCAGGATTCTCCCACAGCCTGCTGGCACCTCTTCTCATCCCCAGCATCACCTCCAGGAACAGAATACTCTGACCAGGTGCTCCATACACAATATCCGCTGCTGCATGCCGCTGCAGAGGCAATAGTGTTTGGCTGTAATGTTTTCCAAATCACAAAGTTATAACTCATTTCACTCCATCCAGTGTCAGAGTTGGCACTCCCAGTCACTTTCTCCGTAAAATGCCCCAGATATGCCTCCAAAGACTCTGACTGCCACTCTTTAAGCTGCTGGCAAGAAAATGCCCCAGATTATATCACTGCTGCTACTCAGGTGGACAGGCAGAAGGGCGAAGCAGGTCTTAGGAGTGTTAGGAATGTATTTGCCCTTTCAAGAAAGGGGACAGGTGCAACTACAATTACACTCCGTTGCATCTTTATTCCTCTTCATATGAGAACCTGATCATGTAACTGCTTGAGTTCGTGTTCCAGCCCACTCCCAATGTACCAGCTCATAAACCCCTATCTGCAAATAAAGGCTCACTCCATCACCAGGAAAGGGAGATTTTAAACAGCCTTTTAAAATATTGTATAAAAGAAGAACATTATTTCATTACATATTCAGACTTGGAATAGAGAAGTGGAGAAAAACATACCTCACCGGGTATGGACATGTGTCCTTTCAATGTAGAATAATTGCTATGAGCAGGGCTTGCAAGTGGTTTGGGCCAAAACAACACCCTCTTTCTAGATAAAAATAAAAAACCGCAAAGAAATCAAAGAAGAAAAATCAAATAAAAAACCTCAAATTCCAGCTCCTTCACCTTTGCCGTGTTCTTCATAGTCCTTCCAGCTCCAAAGGAAATTTGACACCAGGAATACAACTGTGGTGCCCCACAAAGTAACATGACCTCCCTCCACCACCATATACTCTAGTTAAAGTACTGATAGGTTCCAGCACCACATATATACTTTGGGGTCTTTCTTTGCATGGCAGCCAAGCACCAGTCCTTTTTAGGCACAAAGTGCCCTTTTTCCTGCGACAGCACTAGCAATGTTTTCTTTTCTGCTGAAAAAGCTCATGGAAACTTTTTAAATCAGTGATGTTTCTTGTCAGGGAAAACTACCTGGGAACACCTACACTGAAAGGTCTACGGTCCAGTGGAAGAAACAATGGATGGTTTGAAGCCCTTTGTAGGATCACCTATCAATAATAAAACTTTAAATAAGCATAGAAAATCTTACCAAGCCAGTCAGTTTGTCTGACGAAGGCTGTCATAAGAACACTTGCTGAAACCCATCCACCGATGAAGCAAATAAGATCACTCATACATTCTTCTGTAACATTAACAACACCATCTATTTTCTATCATCAGTATCTTTTCCATATTAATCATAATGAAACCCAAGTGTTCATAAAAGGGCTCAGTCTGTGAAGCAGTTTTGTCATGAAGGGTATGTTTTCAAATAAATAAAAAAAGACTTCAGTTCATTATCAGCCCACGAATAGCATAAAAATTCAAACTCACTTCAGAACACTCATTTACATTGTCAAAACTTGCACAAAGGTTTGATTTTTCTCTGCAACAGATAAGCTTGTCACCCCAGCCTAAAGAAGGACAAAAGGTGAAGTAGAATGCTGCTCCCTCCCTGCTTTGCTGGTGGTGATGGCCAGAACAGCTGCTTTCCAGCTCTGCCAGGTGCTGCCAAAAGCCTCTCCTTCCACATACCCAGCACATTCACTTTTAGTTTTCAAACTAGCATACATTTTCCACTAGTAACACCTGCAGATGAGTGCTTCAGTTTGAAAAGGACAAAGGACTCAAGGTGCTCAAAACAAGGGATAGGCATTTAGCAACAAAGCGTTTAATAAAATACTTTCAAAACGCCTCCCTTGTAATTTCCCTCATGGTGCCTCTCTCTGAGCTGCCTCCTCGTGCCTTGCTCGCAACTGCTGTGAACACACACTGCATTTGGAACTAGAGCAATTGTAGATGTATCAAAGGCTGCTTGAGTTTACCTAGATCAGGTACCAACAGCATAAAGCCAAGAATAATATGGGCTTTAGCTTGCACTTTGTAAGTCTGCCCGGGACCTCATGCGCTTAGCAAGGCAACGAGCCCACAGTGAGGTCTATGCTATCACAATTTCACTTCTACTAGAGTCTGGGAGACTTGTTTTGAGATGAATATGCATGCTATTATCACACCTACAAATCCCTGCTCCAGGAGGAAATGCCACTTGAAGCCAAGTTCTGAAATCCAGACTAAAGCAAACCAGGTCAGAAAAGAACTGCAACCTCCATTCCCATCAGTAGCCTCCTGCCCTGTTTTTAACTTGGTCTTTTTAGGAGGCTGTGTCTCCAATGACCACATGTGCCACAGCTGAATCTCTTCAAATGTGGCCTCTGACAGAGAAGAGGCTTACACCTGTTCTCAAAATCCAGGGCTTTGAATTTCACTCCAGATAAAACAGCAATCAATGCAGGTCACACACTGGCTTTTCTTCACACTTCTAGCAAGAAATGCTGCTCAATGAAAAATCAGCGTGTCAGACCTCCCTTCAATACAAATACAAAGGCACAATTGTTAGAGTATTCCCAACCCAACTAAGATAGCTCTGCTTAAAAACACTATTCAGCTTTCGTGCAAAGAGCAGCCCTCAGCTCAAAATGTTGTCCAGATTCCATTCTCAATTTCCAGCTCTTTCCAACTGATATATAGGGCCATATATCCAAGAAACTCACATGGATGCATAACTACTTATTACATCAATACTTTAATTTGGATTTATCTTGTATTTCTACATCCACTCCCTGTCGATTTGATTTTTCACTTGTGTCCTCTGCATAGTTTAAAGCATTACAGAGTGGAAATCAATGGCACTGATATCTTTCTGTCCTTCACGTAACTATAATACCACTTCTGGCTGTAAAAGCGTACGACTAACACTGCCATTACATTGCTGAACTAGTCTTAAAATAGGTACAGCACTTACAGTAACTATGGCTTTGGAGAAAGAAACAGAAAGATCTTTCAGTGGCCTGGACAGAGGCAACAAAAGTTCCCCAGCAACTGCTTATGGCAGTGGTAAATCACATAGTACCACTATTATTCAGTAGGTGTAAAAGGTATTTTGGTTTGGAAGAAAAATTGTTTATAAAATCTTAGTAAGTATGGAAAACTAAGATAATGAATATAGTTGCAAGCAAAGAGGACACTTCTTCTTATGTTGCACTCTTTGCTGACACTGAATTGTATCTGCTCCTTGATCTCACCAGCTATGAGCAGTGCAATCATACTGTCTCATGTTCCAGCTGGCAATTTCTGTGGAGCATTCCCTAGCAACACCTAGTGTTCCCACTCCACTTGGCCATGGAAGTCTATGCTTAATTTACTTTTTCTATCTTCATTAATTACATGCACAGTAAAAAAGTTTAACTAAAAAAAAAAAAATCACTGAAAGTGATTTTGCTCTGTACTGCAAAAACACAGAAAAATAGGCATCAGGCAGCGATGTGGTAGGAATTAGTGCCGCATTCCACTTTCCTTTGCACACAACACAGGCTTCACTCCTGCTAATAAAGCCTGAGGCAACATGAAACTGTCCGAGGCCAGAACTACTATCTGCAGATAAACAGCAACAAATATATTGTCTGCTCTGAATGATGCACAAATCCTTTGGGGTTTTGATTCAGTGTTTTGCAGTCTTCCTCCTCTCAGCACATCTCCTTGAAGATCAGCAGAAAATGACAAAATAAAGATGTCACCCACATTGCAAAGAGAATGATAGTATTGGGACTCCACTTTTCTTTCCTCTACACCCCATGTTATGGCAGGCAGACAAAAAGGCCACTGAGCAGGACTCAGACTGCAGCACTTCATTTCTCTGCTCTTCTTCATTTCTGACTCCATGAGAGGTCACCTATTGCTTTATCAATCTCAGTGGGATAACAGTCAAAAAAATGATCAGAATTTCCTCCAAAGCACCTGGAAACATCACGGAAGTGAAATACAGTAGAGAAGTCTCAAGGGAGGGTAAAAGCACAGAGATATTTGTATCTGCTCCTCTTCATTACTCACGGCATAATCTCTTTTCCATTGTTTATACAAGGTGATAAGAAAAAGCAAGTCATAAACAGAAGGAAATATTTTCTATCTTCAGGACCCCCCTCTTCAGAATACGAGTGTCCAAGGACTGCTCCAGAAGATGAATCTGACCCAGAAAGTGCCTTGAAGACAATGAGCCGCATACTGAGAAACTAAGTATCTTGTTTAGCTTGGACAGGAGAGGGAGGTGGCGATATGCCTGAACTGACTGGCAGGGAAACACCATTATCTATGGCACCAGTGACTCAAACAACTCTGCATGTCTAACTCTGAATATGAACATCACCGGTGATTAGACATCAGTCACTTGAAAAAAGCATCATTCTGGCAGCCTGAAAAGTAGCTTGCTTGAGACAGCATTAATCTCAAACACCGTGACTCTCTAGAGGAATATTCAATTAGTCTCTGCAAGTTCTGCACATGGTATTAGTCGGCAGCTATTGTTGTACTCATCAGCAGAGACCCGCAGTGAAATGAGACAGCAAAAATCAAAATAAAAATAGAAAAAAAAAAAGAAAAAAGCGGGAAACAGGAATAGAACTGCAGTAAGACATTCTGGCTATTCACCTAAAGGAAATATAATTTAATCACTGAGTCAAAAATAAAAAAAGAGGCAAGTATGTCATGTATGGGGAATCAGCTTTGTGGTGTAGCATTAAGAAACATCAGAAGATGCAGTTTACTGAAGGGTCGGGGTGGTGGGTTGCTATTTACACAACATAAGGCCAGTTTCCTGCCAGTTTTACTAGATCTGACCATCTTTTCTACTCTCCCCTCCTCCATAGACACACAACTTCAAGTTAAGTGACTAAAAATGTGGAGGGGGAAATGAAGAGGGCAAGGAGCACAGCCTGGAAGGAGGATTTGCACCACCCAGATCAAGACCCCGTGTCCCAACCCCAAAGAATTTACCCAGGGCCTCTCCTGCAGTACTGGGCAGCCCTGGACTCAAAAAAAGCCAGCTGGACTTTCAGCACTGTTGTCAAAAAATTCAAACCAAACAAGCAAAACCCCTAGGCCCTTCACTGCTGTTTCCCTCCCCATTACTTTGTATTGAATTTTTTACTACTTCTTTTTCCAGAAGAGTGAATTTAAATTATTTGACATCTCAGTGGTAACACGGCTTCAATACTCCAGCTACAAAAGGTGACATCTACAAAAAAATGTTTTTTAAAAAACTTTTAATCCCTTCACATTCACATCTTTGAACTGCTGCAGGAAGTACTACACGAAAGCTAAATATTGTCAGAAATCTCTGGGGTTTGTTTATCCTGTCAGCGCCCCTTTCCACCAAAGCACTGACAAAACTTGCAGCCATGCTCGTGACATTAACAGAAACATAATAGTGGAGCTTGTAGCAGAATATTAAAGTTGGAGGAGCTTTCAGTTTCACCTCATACAAGTACCCCAGCAATGACAGCAAGCATACTGAAATCACACCATCAAGCAGAAAACTCACGTTTGGGACAGCAAAGCACCGAACTGATCAGCGGAGCCCCGGTATTTCTTATGTAACTGGACTTACAACTGCTGACTACAGAGTAGTTAAATCAGTTTCTCCACAAAACTCTAAAGTCATAGGTGCCAAATACAAATATTTTTCTCATAACTCCATCCTTGATCTCTTCATGTTATTATTGGACTTCTTATTCTCAGCTACATTGTTGCTAAAATAAGTTGCTCTTTTTTTCCTACAAATTTTGCCAAACCCACTCCTGGAATGCATTTGTATTATCCTCTTACCAGGAGAATTCCTGCAACATTCCCATCGACCTAATTGCAATTTTTGGCCTGAAAAGATGACACGTTTGTGTGAATCTGGTAAAGCTGTTGAAGCAGGGATACTAGAAATGAAGTACCCTTGTGGCCTCTTTCATCAAGCTCCAGGCTGAATCCCCTTAGGAATGTGATGGCATTTCTTCTCCCTGCCTTTTTCTAAAATCCTATTCTAAGCTGCTTAAAAAAAAAAAAAAAAAAACCAAAAATTTGATTAAAAAACCCCAAAAATTAAAGAAAAAAAGGCGGGAAAGATAAAAGGGGAAAAATTTTTAAATGAAACCAAAGGATTTTTTTCCCACACTGCAGGGGACAAAGAAAGTACCCTCCTTTTGGTCATTTTCCCTGAAGTTCCAGCTTGAATCCCCTTCGGAATGTGTTGCAGTTTCTTCTCCCTGCTTTTTTTTAAAATCCTATCCTAAACTGCTTAAAAAAAAAAAAAAAAAAATC
>Ga0181612_162529_pt1 | contig 16300 bp, 21 predicted proteins | sample HoacroProtozoa21_FD_119630 | JGI IMG/M metagenome (GOLD analysis project Ga0181612, IMG submission 119630) | Hoatzin crop microbial communities from Cojedes, Venezuel. Combined Assembly of Gp0051906, Gp0051904, Gp0051908
CCACCATGCCAACTAAACTATGTCCTGAAGTGCCACGTCTACATGTTTTTTGAACACTTTGAGAACAAAGGACAGGTCAAGAAACATCACACAATTGTCACAGTGAGGTTGGAAGGACCGAACAGTGCAAACGGTCTAAAGGTAGCCACAAAAATGCCTGAACTCAGGTTTCCCTCCAGTGCTTATAGGCAATAAAAAACCCCCGACCTTCTTTTTCCATTGCTTAACTGGAAGAAACAATGAGGAACAGGACTGAAGACAGACCAATTGCTATTTCTCACATTTTATGCTAAAACAAAGAAAATTAAGCTTTCCACTACTCACTGTCCAACTAAATGTCAGAGCCCACTGCCAGCAGATGGTGTGGAGATCAAGAGAGTAAATGAGTTCAGAAGGGACCCAACGAGTTCATGAAGGAAAGCTTTCTTGGTAGCTATTAAAAATGATGGGCTGACTGCCAGTCTTTGCCAAAAAGTCTCTTCGCCAACCAGACGGGGAATCCTGCACTTATCAAGGTTATACTCTCCCACAAACATCTGCTCCTGCCCACTGTTGGGAGTAAAATATTGGGGTAAACAGCTTTGGTCTCATATCATGCAAACAGATATTGTTCCACTGTAGTTATTGGACTTCTTTGGTCCAGCATTAACTCTCATTCCTTTCTTTGGTTTTCTTTGACTCAGTTTAACTCTAACAAAGAAGGACAATTTGGACAGAGATGACATTTTTGCTGACTGTTTTTAAACAGCATTTATTGCCAGTTTACTGAAACGGTGGTTCAGAGTCTGCAGGTTGCTATCTACTTTGCTTTGTGCATCAGGTAGAAGGTGGCTGGAGTGAAGGGCAGGGAATGAAAAGTCATCATAGTGAGGGCAGGTTCCCAGAAATCACACATTTCTCTTCATGCCGTGGGCAAGTGTCTCCACCTCCTTCATGAAGCGAAGGCACAGCTCCTCCTGCCACGGCAGAGCCACGCATTGGACAGCCACTGGCAGCCCCACGGCTCCTTCCACAGCCTGCAAAAATTAAGCATGGTGCTATGTCAGAGCACCAGAGCACCTGGGGAGGCACAAGAGACAACACTGTCTTTTGACAGTATAGGAAGAGAAGACAAGGGAAGACATGCAAGGGGACAGTTGCCAGGCTGATGTACACCAGCCTAGCTGCACCACATGCCAGCTAGTAACATGGTGTATGCAAACGGCACTACTAAACAAGCTCCCACTCTCATCAGGAGATGCAGACAAGCCTTGGGGCAATGTGTCAGAGGTGTCACTGTGCCAGTCATAACCTTCTGCAAAGACTTCAGCTCTTTCCCTGCTGACCTCTTTCAGCCTCTTGTCCCAAGGGTCTCCGTAGTGCCCTCGGTAATGCTGCAGCTCTTCTTCGTCGGCTCTTGTGACCGTGCTGACCGGCACCACCCCAGCAGGGAAGTTTAAGACATTGTATAAATTGGTATAGGAGGTTGCAGCTGGAAAAGACAACACAGAGCATGCAAAAAGGCAAAATTTAGTGTGCTGGGCCAGCAGTGACTTTCAGATGACAATTTGGGTTGCAAGAATTGTAGACTGGGGTTGCTGCACAGAAAGAGACCATGAAAACGTGCTACTTTCAAAGGCACTTTTGATGGAGAGGTTTGAGGGCCTCAAGGCTGCTGAGACCAGAGAAAGACCCATAACTTCACCAGTCAGTCAAGTGGAGGTTAGATCTGCTCTGGAAGAGACAGATACAAGCATTTGATCTGATTCAGAGTCTGCACCTATATCTCCCATACTCCAGGGAAAAATCCCAGCTATCTTTTCAAGATCCATCCAGATGTCCAGTTCTGTAATGCCATCTTGGGGATTTAGGATCCTAAAAGGCCATTGCTAGAGAGATTATTGACCCTGACTCTTTGCTAGAAGCTATAAAAATTGCCTTTTTCTGCAAGTCACGGGCAACGAGCCTTTCTGCTATTTGCAAAACCTTGGGAAATGTAAGATGGCACATTCAGAAGGTCCTGGACTTGTGGTAATGTCTACCAGCCATCTGACAACTATCCTCACAGCCACTATCTGCTGCAAGAGTAGCTCTTGGGCTTTCTATGGGACAGACGGTGCAGGGGAAACTCACCCGTCAATGACTGGGACAAATGTGCCACTAATTGCTGCCCCATATAACCCAAACACCTGCAGCTCGGATGAGGTGGGAGCATGAGAAGACCCACCCAGAGAAGACCTCTCCTTTGCTTTCTTCCCCAGAGGGAAGACCAAGTACCGCACATGGTTTGGGGCATATCCAAGAGACCAAAATATCTTGCGCTCCAGCTCTGCCCACAAACACCACCATGGACTCATCCAGAGACACCTCAGCAGAGATTACCAAATAGCTTCCCAGCGTAGCCATGGTTAAAGGCTGGCCCCAATGCAGGACAAAGAATCACATCCAGCCTTAGCTTCCGCCATTTAGCAATGAATTCAGTGCGGTAAACCTAGAAGGAAAGACAGAGATGATGACAAACAATGTCTGTTGGACAGCAGTGGTAGATCAATGCCTACAGCATGGGAAAAGGAGGAAGAAAACCATTCCAGATACAACTGAAAAATCAAATAAAATCTGAGCTGTGCTTTGAAAGAGCCAATGGATTTTGTTCTTCCACCCTTAGGTTTCTTGTCAGAATACCATGTGCTGCCCAGACCCAGACATTAATGCTAGGCAGGCATTTCAGAGTTGATTTCTTCGAGTATTAACTCAATCCTTCCTATGAAGATCTTTGAATTTTATTGAATGGAAATCAACAACAGTTTGAAGCATTATGTCTAGCTGACTAAAAAGTCAGATTTCCTAAAAGCTTTTGGTTATTATGGTAGAAGAATCTAGAAGACATGATTTCAAAATATTTTCACAAAAACTTCTTTCATTCTGCAGCAGGATACAGGTAAGGAAAAGAAGCAGCAAGAGACAGCTAGGCAAGCCCAAGGTCTTCCACCCACAAATCAGGAGGCACAGCTTCAGACTTTAGTGTAGATCTGAGAGAGAACTAGATTTGTAGTGTGGTTTACCACAGCTTTGCTGGACATCAGGCAATGAATGAATCCATCCTCAAAGAGCTGTTCCACTTTGTCTTAGTAAATAGACATGCATGGACCACAGAACGGCTGTTTCTGCAGAAATTTTCTGGGTACAGGGACACATTTGTCCAATGGTCCAGCACTGTTCTGCACAACTCCCTCACTCCAAGTCTTCTGTACAAGAGTCTTCCACATCTTTCATGAAAGCCCCAGCCATGAGGCTATTTTTTAGTCTGACCTCAACTTCCATCTGCAGTCTGAAATCCTTCATGCTGAAAATTCAACAAATAAGTTGGGTTTCCAGGAAATACAGTCAGTGTAGCTAACCTGATTCTTTTTCCGAGAGAAAAGCTGGTCGCTAGCCAAAGGTTTTGAATCAGCTCTTGTTTTCAGTAGATGAAAAAATGTGAATATGGTTTCACTGAAGAAAAACAATTTAAAATATCTCTGAGGCCAACAAACCTTTTTAAGAGTTTTACTTTTGGTTGGGGTTTTTTTTGCGGAGGGAGAGGAATCTGTTTTCACCTAAAAAAAACCCCAAACCTATTCCCTTCCAAACACTCCCACCACACCAGTAACTGGGCAGGTTTGTAGGAGTTTTTCCTCTGCCCTATAATCCATCAGACCTGCTGCAAGTGAGTGTGCATTCCATCGAGTGACTGGCACTGATGGAGGCTGCGTGGTGCATGCTGGGGGCAAGTTTCTTCTCGGGGAGGGCTGTGAGGGTGTCCCAGGGAACACAGATCCTGCCTTGTGGGAGGACCCTGAAACAGCTCAGCTTCTTCAGCCTTGCAAAACACCAGCTGAAAGGGGATACAACTATTTTCTATAAATAGACCAAGGACGAGGAAGGCAGTGGAAAATACCAGGGAGGAGAGGTGCTATTTAAGCTCAAGGACAGAAATAAAATGAAGATAAACTGGAAGTGAATAAACAGCACAGGAAATATGAAAGTTTCCAACCATCAAAGCAGGGGGGAGAGGAGCCAGCCAATAAAAACAAATGCAAGCATATAACTCAACTGGTTTTAAAGAGGAACCCGATAAGTTTGTGGGCATCACTGGACTCTGCTGTCCAGGAGAATATTTCCTGTCTTTTGCTCCTGATCCCAAATGAGTTCATATGAAATCCACCTAAACTGAAGAGTTCACAGCCACAATTTTTGACTCCTAAGGTCTCTGCTTGATAGTTCAAGCATGGTCTTAGCTCGTGACAATAGCACCTAATGTCTGAAGTGAGGGATTTGCACCAAGAGACAGAAAGCAGAAAAAATTGAAGCCTCATCTTTAGTGGCTCTTCTTATGCTATTTCTGCTTAGAAAAAGCAGGGCAAGGGATAATCTTTCTTCACATTCCTCCTGTAAGTAGAGACCTCCACACGAATGTCTACTGCCTTGAGGTCTTATCACTTCTTGCAAAGCTTGACTTTCAAAGAAAAGCCTAGCTGTTTTATTTCCACATGATCCATTACAACCCTGAATCCATCCACAGAGCTCAAAGAAATTGCTTACAAACTTTAGGGATCTTTCACTACATTCAGTAAGGGAAAAAAAAAAAATGCAAAGCACATTACCGCCACTGCTGCATGCTGATCCCAGAGGTTTTTGGCAGACCTGGAAAGGGGGCAGAATTAATCAGCTCTGTGACTGTGGCAAACAGAAAACAATTAACAAAATGCACAGACAGCCCATTGTTATGGAAACTGCGTGACCCTACTGGGAACAAGCTATGGTATCACCCAGATGATTCCACTGGGTTCACAGGTGCTTACAGGTACATCAAAAGAGCTTCTGTTAAAAGCATGCCACCATGTCTAGGTGCTCTGGCACCCAGACAAAGATCACGGCAGTCTTCTAAATCCACTTGTTCCCAGTTTGGTGTGTCTTTATCTCTTGTGGATGGGCAGGTACTTCACACCACACTGCACTCGCATGCAGAGACTTCTGCCTTAACTTGGCACATGATGCTCTGGGTACCACTTGATGGGGAAAGTGGCCCATATCTCTCTGTGCTGATCTCCATGGAGACATCCTAGCCCTGCCATGGTGAGGATCCTTAAGCTCTTCAAATAATCTCTGGTTGCATAGCCCTGGATAACACTGTGCTGAGGCAGCACATATTCATCTGGTTGAGCCTGTGTTGCACAACCCTAGGACAGGGCTTTGCACAGCGAGCTGGCGTCTACCTGCATGAACCAGTGGACACATCTATGTTCATCCCCCTTCTCTAGAACTACTTCAGTGCGTCTTACCCCACTCCACGGAGAGCGTCGAGATCCCGAGCGATTCGTGGGTACTTTCAGAGGGAACAGGAAAATTTAGGATTAGTCAGGAACAATGCAGCTGAAATAGCTGGCTAGCATGTGATTGCATTTTGGGCACACTTCTTGTCCTAGCAGAAGTTGCTCTGAAGAACAGGTATGGTTTCCAGTGAAGTGGTTTTACTCCCATGTTAATTTATACGTTTTATCACAACAACCCATGCCACTAAGGCTCTAGACCCCACTTCTAGCCCTGGAGAGCATCTTCTGTATGTGGGGATGCTGTTTAGCTCCTTGCTAGTGATATCCATTCTCTTGGAAGCCATTGCTGGATGAGTGGTATGGCTCATAGGTTCCTGAAAATGGATTGTATTTCAATGTCCCCATGCAAAATTCCCATAAAAGGCTGTCAGACCTACTTGATAAGTTTAGCCTGGGTTTAGGGACTAAGTGTATTTCACTGTGAAGCCCACCAGGCACTTAACATGAAGCAGCAAAGCACTCCCAGAGGGGAGCAGCCTACCTCTCTGCAAATGGAAACTTCGCAGATTGCCTATAACACAGACAAAACACATCCACGCACTTACTATGGGTTTCAGAATGATAGCCAAGATCCTTTTCACCAGAGCAGGAAGCCTGTAAGTATTGAACTGAGATTTCAGGTTGGGATCCACGAAGTCTCCTTTGCTGGAAGGGCAGAGAGTGAAGAAGTAGTCAGGACAAGCCATCTGTGCCAGAGCTACAGCAACAGCAGTGCTGTTGCCAAAGCAATTTGTCCTAGAGGGGAGTTGCTAGAAGACAAAATCTGCCTATTTCAATCTGAAACACTGAACAAGAGATGCCCGTGGGGTTTGGATGCACAGATGTAAATGCTCACTGAAAAAGTTATAGAGAAATAGGTACTTTACTGCCATAAAGGCTCTGGAGTGCTTTGCAGCGCTGGGGCCACATACAACCCTGGGCATGTTTCACCTTGAAGTGAGCAAGTGGTTGGGGTGGGTGTTTGGCCACTAGCCAGGGCTAACCCACCACACCTCTGTATGAAGTTCTGTAATGTGTGATGTTTCCCATGTGTCAGAGACTAATCACACACAAAACCCGTTGCCACAGCACTGCTGACACATGGCGTCTTATTACCTTATCGCGTTACCTGTGCGTGTGAAGTGCTCTTGTGAACTAGCTGCTGCTCATGCTAAATTCGTCCTTCCAGAAATTGCTCCTCTGCTGCTCATTACTCAGTTTGGACCCACAAGAATATAAACACTCTGGATGCAACCACTGGCTATACAGTGCCGAGTCTCATGGCCCACACTGAAGTGGGGGTTTTACTCACAAGCAATCCACCATGTGAGCAGCACCATCTGAGAAAATCCCTCTGGTGAACAGCTCATCTACCACGTAGTCAATCTTGGGCGGTGCAAAGGGAACAAGCTGCAAGACAATCATACCCGTTCAAGAGGCAACAAAGATGAATAATTCATAGAGCCCTCTGTGAACCTCTGCCTCACTAGTGAGGTGAGTGGGAAATGGTGGGAAGCTTAGGCCCTCCCTGCTGCTGCAGGACAACAAGACCCCATTCTGAAAGGGACCTGGGTTAGCAGCATCTGCCCACTGTCCTTTCCCGTCTCCAAGTCATTAACACATATTGTGACCTAGCACAGGCTTCACTCCTCCACAGGTCAGAGAAGAATTTTTAGAGGTTTCTAAACACCAAGTATTTTTAATTAATTTGCACCATTGGAACAGCTCCCATAGAGAAATCCCCACTTGTGGAACCACAGAATAGTTTAGGCTAGAAGATATCCCTGGGGGATCAACTGCTCCAACCCTCTTTCCACTTAGCCACTAAGAAATCTGTAAACAGAGTTTAACAGCTGAGGGATCGTGGAAACTGTTGTTTGATATTTATGGGAACATCAAACATGATGGAAAAAACAGTGCTTTAGAAAGGTAGTGATCTGAAGATATCTGGAGGTGATTCTCCTATCTGCTAGGCCAGGAATATAAGCAAGATCGCTTCATTTTGGGAAACAAACTGTTGCATTTTTGTTCCTCTTCACAATCCTTGCAGCAGGCAGCGATGGTCCCTGTTTTATGGGCAGCAGAAGTGGAGATGGGACGTGACTTGTCCAAACTCTGTAAGGAGCTGGATAACAGCCCCAGGCAACCACAGGCATGAAAACCCACCGTATGCCCTGCATCCTGGAGCAGCTTTCTTGTCTGCTGGATGGCTCGTTTCATGCTGGGTGAGGGCTGGAAGTAGCCATCTCCTTCATAATACCCAATCCGAAGTGGCTTTGAACTGGTATAAACCTGTAAGAAGACGAGCCATCACTTGCACATGTGAGACGTAAAAGACTGGACCATGCCCAGGGCTCAGAGAGGCAGCAACTGAGGTCTTCTGGGTTGGAGGAATGATGGGAGCAACAGGGCTGGTGGAAAGCAGTGTTGTCCAGAATATCGGTCTGCAGCAGTGGTCCTTGGTCTTTCTGACACCACCTCCTGCCATGTGAACACATCCCAACTTTAAGATAGCAGGTGTGATAGCACCTGTACAGACCACACGCCTGGGATGCCTGGCTATGGATGGAGGTCAGGGGGCTGTTCCTCTAGGGCAGGTGACTGATCTGTATTGTCTGGGTGTCACGGACAACTCAAAGATCCTAGGACCTGAGCCAGGAAGACACGATCAGATGGCAGAAGCAGAGAACTAATGGCAAAGGGCAATGGTTTCTTAGGTCAGGGAGTGTTAAATCAAGCTCTCTAATTAAAGGTGTGAGGGGTGAGTTCCTCTGATCCATACAAACTAGCTCCTTTAGGGATTGGGACAGGATGGAGCCAACAAGCTTGTTTTGGACATTGCTGGGACGGGAGGGTGTCAGTATCTGGACGGTCTCATCAGGACAAGCCAACAGAGGCCTGCCAAACCTGCTGTGTGGCTGCTTCTTGTGGTTGCTCGTGCTGCTTGTCCTCTGTTCAGAAGGATACTTGCTTCCCTGGGTCCTTCACTATCTTGAGTCATGAAAACAGGTAGGAATCTCCCAAGATCTCACTTTGTTGCTGGGCAAATGTAGACATGAGATTGCCTCTGAGCCTTACCTCCTCATCGAAGGGGATGGGGGGTACGGTGGGGTCCAGCCGGAACATCTCCTGGCAGAGCAGTGCCTTCATGCAGAGGGCCAGGCTGTCCACATCCCTTGCCATCGGCCCCAGCACTCCAGTCACTGCAAGCACAAAGGTCCTGTCGCTGCAGGCAGATGGGATGGTTCTCTCTCATAGTTACTGGCAGGGGCCCAGCGTGGAAGAATTTCAGTCAGGCCAGGGAAGAGGAACGGGGAAGGAGTGTCACGTGCAAGCAGTGAGCAAGGAGGTGCAGCAGGGACAACCTGTGAGTCTCAGAGCAGAGGCAATCTGCTGAGGCTGACCTTTGGGGCCAGTCGTCTGCAGGCACAAGGCCCGCTCAAGAGGAGCGAGGACTGCAGCCTTCCTGCCAACAGCAATACTGCCTGGCAGCAGCTGAAGCCAGCAGAGTCTCCAGGAAGCATCTGCAGTGAAATGCCCCAGGCCTTTGGGACGCACATCTCACATTTGTGACTGCTACGCATTGCATTGCCTGAGCAGGTGTTGCTTCCATTCTGCTCGGATTCAGCTAACGCCTACCACCATCCAGAACAGAATAAATGGTGCAAAAAGGTAACAGCACAAGGCAGGCCCCGGTCTAAGAGATCACCCGTTTTGGCTGCCCATGAGACACATAATTGAGCAAGCACATTTACTGGCATGTCAGCAGCAGGAGGAGATGTAAGAGGGAAAGGTTTGACAGCAGTGACATGTCAGCTGGATGGACTCACCTGATTTCATTCCTGTGATAGAAGAAACCACACCCAGTTTGCTAGGAACATAATGGGAGAAGCACATTAGCAGCAGTTCTCACTGTAAGGCAGGTCACTGTGCTGAGTTACAGACTTCCCATTTGCCCTCGGTCAACATCTAGGAGGGCAAAAAGTCCTGCAAAGACGTGACGCTTTCTAGGCTAGGAAGACTTCCATGGTCTGTAAGCTGCTAGTGGCTAGAGAGAGTTGTTATCCTCTACTTTCCGTGGTGCATCTAATTCCTCATCTGTGAACAAAACACCTCTGATAAACAGAAAACTTTTACAAGCAAAGCAAGGGCTCAAACACATCTGAAAAGGAGATGACCCTGTAGTATTTGCTTTCAGATTCCCAGCCAGGTCTATTAAAAATGGAACAAGTCTTTGCTGTGTTAGCAGATGGAGGTCATCACATGTCCTTAATAGAGCCCTTAAACCTAGCTGACACAAGGCAACAGGCAGGTAAGGGTGCTGATTTAAACCTGGAGGAAACCACGGACACCATTGCAAAGTTTGATGCACTGTGGGAGACACTTTGCAGTCTCCTTGGTGGGTGGAAGAAAGGGACAGACGTTGGGACGTACCTGATCCTGTCACCCGTGGGTTTGAGCCCACACAGCCCGCAGAAGCTGGACGGCAGGCGGATGCTGCCAGCTACATCTGAGCCGATGCCCAGCATGGAGCCTCCCCCTGCGATCAGAGCTCCCTCCCCTCCCGAGGAGCCCCCGGGGCTCTTCTGGTGGTTGAGGGGGTTCAAGGTCTGGCCGAAGATGGGATTGCTGCAGTCGTAGCTGGGGAGAGGAAGATCAACAGGTGAGTGAGGTACTTCTGTCTCTGCAAATCATAAATACAGGGCACAGATCATCCGCGCAGGGATGAGTGTGGAATTAATCCCAGCAGGTAGAATTCGCATGAAGTAGATTTGTTGGGACAGCTGAATTTAAGAAGGAAGAAGCATCAAATGTAAGAGAAATAATTTCAGATTGAAATAAAGAGACAATTAACTCAACGTGCATGATTAGCTTGGACAAGGGTGGGAGCTTGAGCATGCGGGCCCACCCTCTTTCAGGTAGCAAGAGTCACATGTCATAGCATTTTCATGAAGAGGAACACACAATTACTTTATCATTGTCTGTGGAATGTTGGTTTTCACAAAGGGGATTGCCCCCTGGCTTTTTAGAACCTGGACGATGACACTGTCTTCTTCCATCACTTGGCCGAGAAACTTCACCATCCCTCCAGAGGAGATGTGGCCCTTGGGGATGGGAAGAAAAGCTCATTAGGTATCGGGAAAGATGCTGTTTGGAGCTGTGATGATAAGTCCTGATGCCTCCTGTGACAAAGTTCCCACCTAACTTTTCTCACAGGCAGAACAAGACCTGACTACCCCAGGGAAAACCAGATCAGAGCAGGTCAGAAAACAAAATTTTCGTCAGAACAAAGGCAGGTTTGTTGGCCCCACAATATTTGGTCCAGAACTCTTAGCCAGTCCTGAAGAGGATGGGACACGCTGGCCTGTTCCCAGCCCAGGCCAAGAGGCAGGGGGATTAGAGATGTACCTTGCAGTTAATGTGGTCTTTGATACTGATGGGAATGCCGTAGAGCAGCCCCTTCTCCTTCTGCTGCTTCAGTTTCTGGAGTTGATCCTCACAGCCGTGAATGAAGTCTACCACGCAGTTCACTTCCCGAGTCACCTCCAAAGCCTCTCCAGAACAGAGAAGAGCAGCAAGACAGATGAATGGACAGAAGGAAGTAGACAGTATTTAAATTGAGTTTTCAAGCTGAAAATTCAATCTCCTCAAACCTCTGGCATTCATTATTCAGACCTTACCTATAAACTTTAAGTGTTTCTTGCTGGGATAATTTTCTGCCCTGGATCTCTGTCCTACTTATGGTTGCCTGTAAGTCACCCTTCAGACATCATAGTATTGACAAATTGCAGTCCCCAGCACTGCTGGTTCTCTCAGCAGATGAGCTGGTTTTTAATTTGAAAGCCCCCACTGCAGAAGAGCCCCGCCACATCTCTTCCATGCTGGAGGTATCACTCACTTTGCCCATGTAGGAGTAGAGGACATTTTCTGGGGGCATGGACCCATCCTTCAGCTTCTCCACCAGCTCCACCATCGTCAGTGAGAGGACATGTGCAGTCTGGGTGCCTGGGTTCTAAAAAGGGTAGAAAATTGTGTGCAGAGGGAAGAAAACGACAGAAAAGGCTGGTGTTGAGGCTGAGAATACCAAACTCTAAAACCTGCCCAGCAATGACCTTGAATGGAGAATCTTAGGAGACATTCCCTGTAGAAAAGCAGACCTCCCACATAGCACTCCTTGTGCTGGAGTGGGGAATTTGCTGACGCGGAATTTGCTGAGTCTTTGTTCATAAAAACAGAAATAGAACAGGCAGAAAACCGCATCTTGACTGGAAAGTTGCATGAACCTGTAAGAGAGGTTCGACCTGTCTCTGTTTACTCTCCTGCAGGCCTTTGTGCCCATTCTATCTCAGACAGTGTGTTGAATAACAGCTCAGCCAGCTAAAGTTTTACAAAATTTATCATTAACATGGGGAAAAAAAAGTGTGTGGGCTGTTAGCAACCTCTCACCCAAGAAAAGCATAGCAGTATGTGTTTGTTATGGGTTTAAGACAAATCCCATATCCAAGGACCTGACCTCCTAAAATCCAGGTGCTTCTTTACCTGGGCGTGGGCAGGAGGAAATGGCATTTGGTCAGCGATGTGCAGATGTTGGAGGGGTATGAAGGCCCCCCCATATTTTGAGGATGATGGGGCAGACAAGTCCTTGTGGAGGGGCAGAGATAAGGAGGATGGAATGGGAAAGGCTTGGCAGTAGGGACAGATGAAGAGAAAAGGGCATAGGGAGGTCTGGGGTAGTGATCTGATTAGGAGGGTCCCAAACTCCGATCCATCTTTCATCCTCAGATTCCCTCAACAGGTCTGTATTAAGAAATACTTTTCACTCTCTTTATGGGAGGCTTTTTTGTGACAATGGAGGGCGGTGGCCCTCAAAAAAATTGGTGATGATCCAAAACGTGCACATGCCCTAACCATCATTCAAAGAGGGATTGATGAGCACTCCCCCATTTCTTTGGTTACCCAAAGTACAATCTCTTCCTCCCACACACGTTTTCCCCCAAATTACCTCTCGCTTAAACCTGTGAACTGCCTTCTCCATTCGTTCCAGGGCCAGATCCCGTGTCCTCCTCGCCTCCTTCATCTTCTGCTGGATCTGCCTGCGTCCCAGCCATTTCAGTAGCACAGCGGCTGCAGCTGAACTGCAGAGCAGAGCTGAGAGGGTGCGAGGGTGTCCCCACAACGGATCTAGGACCTGCCACAGTCGCTCTTGGGTCATGATTTCTTTCCCAGTCCTTCCTGTTCTGGTCCAGCTATGGGCACCTGGGTCTCCCACCTTCTGCTACGGAGGGCTGATGAATGCAGACTGTGCGATTGCCTGCTGTGCAAGATCAGCTCTGAAGCAGAGTTGCATTAACAAAGTCCAGGAATGGACTTTTTAGACCATGGACTTTGAAAGGGTCTGCGTACTGGAGAAGCACTGTGGGCTGGGCTGCGAAGTAGTGTGCTCAGCTCACAGCAGGGTTGGGAGGGGTGTCCCCCAAGGCTGTGTCTCCCCAAGCCACTGGCTGCTGTGGTACCTGGCTACACACAGGGGACAGAGCTGATTAACAAAACTGAATGTCTGCAAAACCCTGGTCTGGGCTATCCCTACTATACCCAGGTCTAATAATTAATTAGAACTTCAGCCCGTTAACCAGAGGTGCTCAGCCATCCTCTCTGTCCCTCAGGCAGCAGCATGTGCAGCCCTTTGAGCCTGGGACAGTGTAGCTCTGCTTGTCTTGGGAAACCTGGTGCAGGGGTGAAATTGCACCTATGGAGAAGAGAGAGCTCAGGAGAACCAAGAGTATGAAGGTGCAAGCAGGACCCAGTGACTCTGGAAAGGCAGTGTGGAAGGAGCTATCTGAAGATACCTTCAAGGAGTATGACTGCTCTGTGTCATTTTCAAGCTAAGCCCCTTTGAAAAGCATTTTGGCAACCCAGATCAGGGGCTGAGCACTTTTGGGAAATCCTCTCTGATGGACCCAGTATCCTATCTGCTCTCCAGTTTCTAAGCCATCTCCCAGCCAGCACAAGGCAAAGGAGCTGGACTATACAGCCTTGCCAGCCCCGGGAGCTGCCCCTTGCCACAGGTGCTCCCCACCCACAAGACTGTCCCCAAGAGTATAGCAAGGAGGGACTGAAAAATCAAACTCCTCTCAAACCTCAAGGGTCTGCAAGCCTACAGGGAAGGAACAGGAGATGTCTCTGAAAATTCATTGCCAAGATGCAAGGCAGCGTTGCCATATCTGGAGAGATGCCATCTCTACCTCAAGAAGTGGGGTAGCAGAGCTTATGAGGAGGCTGCATCCAGGGTAATCATTGCTCTTTGGTGGACACGTCTTGTTTGAGGACCCCCAGTGATTGTGCTGCTGTCAGGTTACCTTGCCTGTTACAGACACATCCCATGGGATTACTCCTGTGGCAGCAGCAAGGGAGCTCGGGGGAGAAGCGAAACCTCATAGAGAAATTGGTTGATGACTGGAAAAGTGAGGAGGACCCTCGCTGTTCGGCCAGGACGGAGAGCAAAAAGAGCCAGACAACTCAATGTGGATGTCATCGACCTCTCCCCACTGACTGTGGGGATGTGGTCTTCATTGCCCCGTCCCAGCCTCAAGCTTCAGTGCTGCCATTCCCACCGACCTCGCTCTGTCCAGGCTGGGCTGGCAGCAGCCTGCAGCTGGCCCTTTTTGGCAACCTCAAGTCCCCAAAGCCACACAGCAGCTTTGTCCCTGCCTGGTGCACTGTCCTGTGGCAGCAGGCCCAGCTCGCTGGAGGTTTTCACTCAGGGCTTCCAGTGAGGAGCATTTACTGGTTCAGGTCCACTGGTGTCTCCGTCGTTTGGACTCTTGCACCCTGCCCGCCTCTGTGCCAGGGACAGAGCAGTTAAACCAACAGAGCAATGCAGTGCTTGGCTCTCTGGGAGCGCGGGTGCAGGTGGCATCGCCTCTCCTGGGACAAGCTCCTCCAGGCTTGAAATTCAAAATGCAAACAGATAACCCCCATCCAGCATTTTCTGTGTGGGCAGGGAGCACCTGCAACGGGTGCAAAACCCCACCCAGGCTCTTCGGTGACTTGGCTTTATTAGCATCCAGTCTGGGATGCCTGGAGCTCCCTCGATCCTTTTTTCAAAGCCTGGTGATAAAGAATCAGGGTCCCGGGAGCTACTTTCTCCTAGGCTGGGATAAACCTCTCTGCCCAGCCCTTGAAAAGACCCCATGCTTTTGCATGACTCTGGTTTAAACAACAATAATACATTAAAAAAAGCAAAACATAAATCATGTCAGAGCTCTGTTACAATATGCTGGTGACAGTGCTGCATTGGGAAAATGCTCCTGCGTTGCAGAATCCCTTGCTGGAGCACCCTTGGAAACCTGCCAGGAGAAGTCCATGCTGCCAATTCCGGTGTCAGCGGCCGACAACAGCTGGAAAACCCCTCTGGAAAACATGGCAGGGCCCCCTCCGCCAAACGGGAGGAGAGGGTGTGCAGGGCAGGCTGTCCAGCCCTGGCACGCTGCTTTATACACGCAGAATCATGAGCTGAAGCACTTCATACCTCTGCTCTGGAGAAAGCAGGAGTAGGTGTCTGAGAGATGGGAGTTAATCTCTGCTCTGTGGCGTGCAGGTGCCAGCAGCCCTGCACTGTGGGAAGCGGTCCAGCTCCTTCCCTGCTTGCCAGAGCCTGCAGGCAGGCTCAGCTTTGACCCCAGATTGCTGGCCTGCAGCAGGGAAAACACCGGATTTTGTCCTCAGGGAGCTGAGAATGGAGGGGAAAATCCCTTTTCCTATAGCACTCCAAGCAGGAGTCTGATTGTCTTGGACAAAACCAGTCCCCGTGCCTCAGTGTCCCCATTTGTAAGAGAAAGATGATGTTCTTGCAGTTCCCTGGGGGGTGTCAAGGGAGTTATTAAAATCCACTCCACCCTCCCACGCCCCAGACACAGACCTGAAGTAACAGACTTTCCGATAACAAACAATACTGTATTAGGACAATGACTGGAAGTCCTCCACCACTGCAGAGCTTGCCTCGCTTTCCCCTTGCACCCCAAAGCCAGCAGCCAGCCCCACCATCGCCGCATCCTTGAGGGGAACCCAAGTCCTGCGGGCAAGTCAGACCAAAGGATGACTTGCACCGATGTTAGCTGGGATCCTGTGCAGGCCAGCGAGTGTGCAGGACTCAGACGAGCCTGTTCTTCTTCAGGATGAGGGTCTCCACCTCCTTCATGAACCGGAGGCACAGCTCCTCCTGCCACGGCAAGGCCACGCACTGCACGGCCACGGGCAGCCCCACGCTGCTGTGAAAAGCCTGCGGCACAGAGGGGGAGAGGGCAGGGTGATGTCCAGGGGAAGGGATGGGGATGTTCACACCCCTGGGGAACCTGGCAACACTCACCTTTGCCAGGGTCCGGTCCCACCAGTCCCGAAAGTACCCCCGGTAGCCCTTCAGCTCCTCCTCGTCCTCGTCCGTCACCATCGTGACAGGTACCACGCCGGCGGGGAAGTCCAAGGCGTTGTAGAGCATAGTGTAGCTGACTGCCACTGGGGGAGAGCGGGAGCTCGCAGAGCCAGCCCAGCACAGGGGAAGCCCTCGCCCCTCTGCGCGTATGCGAGCTTCCAGTTAATGGGGTGCTTGCACTGGGAACTCGAGGGCTGAGGGATGGAAACCTGCCCCTTGGCTCCTACATGCACCTGCGGGGTTGTCCTGGGTGCACCCCACGGGCTGGGGATGCAGCTGCCCCAAGGGCCAAGCTGTTCCCACCACTGGCCAGCGCCTCAAGGATGTGAGGGGAGGAGGAGGAACACTTCTCTTCTCCCAAGTAGCTGGTGATAGGATGAGAGGAAATGGCCTCAAGTTTGTGCCAGGGGAGGTTTAGATTGGATATTAGGAAAAATTTCTTCACTGAAAGAATTGTGAAGCATTGGAACACACTGCCCAGAGAAGTGGTGGAGTCACCATCCCTGGAGGTGTTCAAAAAATGTGTAGATGTGGCACTTCA